>PPYE01256123.1_pt1 | contig 189206 bp, 161 predicted proteins | sample 1559881 | NCBI WGS metagenome assembly PPYE01 (sample SAMN08240022, study PRJNA423297) | Human gut metagenome, whole genome shotgun sequencing project.
CACCCCCACGCCCGAGCCGGATAACGGCCTGCCGAAGGTCAACACCGGCAGTTGGGAGCTCACGCTCGTCAACGCGCGCAACTCCATCGGCGAGGCCGTGCCGGAAAATCTGGCCGAGCTCGAGGGTGGCCGGTACTTTGACGCCCGCGCCGTGGACGCGCTCAAGGACTTCATCGCCGGCGCGCGCGCCGAGGGGCTGAGCGTGTGCCTGTCGAGCGCGTACCGCAGCTATAACGAGCAGGTGTATCTGTTCAACCGCAAGGTCAGCCAGTGCGGCGGGGACGAGGCCGCGGCCGCGCGCATCGTCAACCGTCCCGGCACGAGCGAGCATCAGCTCGGCCTGTGCGCCGACATTACGGATAAGTTCTACGAGGTCAAGACGCGGGACCTCGAAAAGACCGCGCTCTACCAGTGGATGTACGCCCACTGCCAGGACTACGGCTTCATCCTGCGCTACCCTGCCGACAAGCAGGACATCACCGGCGTCATGTACGAGCCTTGGCACTTCCGCTACGTCGGCAAGGAGGCGGCCGCGTACATCATGGGCAACGGTCTCTGCCTCGAGGAGTTCCTCGACCTGTATCAATGAATCTCCACGGGGCGCTTCCTGCAGGAAGTGCCCCGATTTTGTGCGTTTTGCTGCAAATTTCTAGGTAAAATCTAGGCAAATTGTAAAAACCACCGCTTGCAATCTTGCATTTTCTCTGCTAAACTATAAATAACTGAAAAAGAAAGGAGCGTGATAACGTTATGCGTACCAATCAAGTCCAGGACCTGGACGATCTGATCTTCTCGGACAGCAGCTGGCAGCCCAGCAGCAAGTGAGAAGCCATAGAGTCGGATGATGCCACGCCATGTGCGTGGATTTTTTATATTTAAAATACGATCCCCAGCCGGCCTCCGCGTGAAAAACGGTTGCAATTTTCGCGGCCGTGTGCTACGAATAAAAGCAGAAACGAAACAGGAGGCTGATCTCTATGGCATTCATCCGCAAGCTCCCCGACACGCCCGAGCGCCTCGAGCACCTCAAGGGCGGCGCCGGCCACCTTGAGCGCTATGCGCTCCTCTCCCCGGAGGAGATGCTCGGCGCCGGCACGGTCTGCGCCCGCATGGTGCTGCAGCCCGGCTGCGAAGTCGGCGAGCACACCCACCACGGCAACTATGAAGTGTATTATTTCCTCTCCGGGCACGGCACTTACCGCAGCAACGGCGAGACGACGACCGTGGACGCCGGCACCGTGACCTTCACGGGCGACGGCGAAAGTCATTTCCTGCGCAACGACGGCCCCGAGCCGCTGGAGTTTTTGGCCCTTGTGCTCAATCTCCCCGCGCAGGCATAAACGACGGAAACGAAAAGCCTTCCCCGATCGGGGAAGGCTTTTCATTTAAAAACAATCAGCGGGCATCCGATGGATGCCCGCTGACCTTATGTATGCACTTACTTGCTCTGGATGTACGCGTCGATGGCAGCAGCGGCCTTCTTGCCGGCGCCCATCGCCTTGATGACGGTGGCCGCACCGGTGACGGCGTCGCCGCCGGCGAACACGCCGTCCTTCATGGTGGTCACGGTGTCGTCCTTGACGACGATGCCGCCGCGATCACTGTACTCGAGGTCCGGCGTCGCCTTGCGCAGCAGCGGGTTGGGGGAGGTGCCCAGCGCCATGATGACGGAGTCGCAGGCCATCTCAAACTCGCTGCCCGGCACTTCGATCGGACGGCGGCGGCCCTTCTCGTCGGGCTCGCCGAGCTCCATGCGGATGCACTTGAGACCGCGGACCCAGCCCTTGTCGTCGGCCAGGATCTCGACCGGGTTGCACAGCAGGTGGAAGTTGATGCCCTCTTCCTTCGCGTGCTCGTACTCTTCCTTGCGGGCGGGGATCTCCTCCTCGCCGCGGCGGTACACGACCGTCACGTCCGCGCCCAGACGCTTGGCGCAGCGCGCGGCGTCCATGGCGACGTTGCCGGCGCCGACAACGGCCGTCACGTGGATGGGCATGAGCGGGGTGTCGTAGCGCTCGTCATACGCGTGCATGAGGTTGATGCGGGTGAGAAACTCGTTGGCGGAGAACACGCCGCAGTAGCTCAGGCCCGGGATGTTCTGGAACTTCGGCAGACCGGCGCCGGAGCCGATGAACACGGCCTCGTACTTGTCGTCGCCGAGCAGGTGGTCGGCGTCCTTGCCGAGCAGCTCGTCGATGCTCATGCACTTGCCGATGGTCGCGTCGCACACGATGTTGACACCCATGGCCACGAGCTTGTCGATCTCCTTCTGCACGATGGCCTTCGGCAGACGGAACTCGGGGATGCCGTAAGCCAGCACGCCGCCGGCCTTGTGGAAGTGCTCATAGACGGTCACGTCGTAGCCGAGCTTGGCCAGGTCGCTCGCGCAGGCGAGGCCGGACGGGCCGGAGCCGATGACCGCGACGCGGTGGCCGTTGGTGGCGATCTTCTCGGGCATCTCATCGGCGTTTTCGCGGTTCCAGTCGGCGACGAAACGCTCCAGACGGCCGATGCCGACAGGCTCGCCCTTGATGCCGCGCACGCACTTGCTCTCGCACTGCTTCTCCTGCGGGCAGACGCGGCCGCAGATGGCGGGCAGGGAGCTGTCCTCGAGGATCTTGTGGTAAGCGCCCTTGAAGTCCTGCTCGCGGACGCGGGCGATGAACTGCGGGATCTTGACATTGACCGGGCAGCCGGACATGCAGGCGGGGCGCGGGCAATTCAGGCAGCGGTTGGCCTCATCGACCGCCATCTCGACGGTGTAGCCAAGCGCGACTTCTTCAAAATTCTTGTTGCGGACGTTCGGGTCCTGCTCCGGGATCGGATTCTTTTTGGGAGACATATTCGCCATGATTACTTCTCCTCCTTCTTCTGCGCGGCTTCCTCTGCGTCGGCCATGGCCTGCAGATTGCAGTAGTGGTGGCGGCGCTCGAACACCTTCTGCTCCTGTGCCTCATAGATCTTGGAACGGGCGATCGCCTCGTCGAAATCGACGAGGTGGCCGTCGAACTCCGGACCGTCGACGCAGGTGAACTTCATCTTGCCGTCCACGGTCAGGCGGCAGCCACCGCACATGCCGGAGCCGTCGATCATGATGCAGTTCATGTCGACCATCGTGGCCACGCCGTATTCCTTCGTGATCTGGCAGACGAACTTCATCATCGGCAGCGGACCGATGCAGATGCAGTGGTCGTACTGCTGGCCCTCGGCCTTGGCCTTCTCGAGCAGCTCCTTGAGCTTGACGGTCGTGAAGCCCTTCTCGCCGTAGGTGCCGTCGTCGGTCATCATGTACAGATGATCGCAGCAGGCGCGCATCTCCTCCTCGAGCACGACGATGCCCTTGGTGCGGAAGCCCGCGATGATGTCGACATCGCAGCCGAGGCGGTGTGCCTCTTTGGCCTGCGGCCACGCGATGGCGCAGCCGGAGCCGCCGCCGACGACCACGACCTTGTGCATGTTGTCAAACTCGGCGGGGTTGCCGAGCGGGCCGACGACGTCGGCCACATAGTCGCCGGCCTTCTTGCCGGCGAGCAGGGCCGTCGTGCTGCCGACGCGCTGCATGATGACCGACACGGTGCCGGCCTCACGATCGTAGGAAGAGATCGTGATGGGCATGCGCTCGCCGAACTCGTCGACGCGGAACATCAGGAACTGACCCGGCTGTGCCTTGCGGGCGACGAGCGGGGCCTCGAACGTGACGCGGAACATATTGTCAGATAATCTTTCGTTATTGACGATTTTGAACATGAAAATCACCTCAAGGCCCTATTATAGCGGAATTGCATATTTTCCACAAGAGAGAAACGAAAAATCTAAATTTTAACATGGAAAATGGCCAAAAACTATCGCTTTGCACAAAAATTGCGGAACTTTTTTCAACGAAAGTACCGTACCCTGCAGGGCCGTCATGCAAAACCGCGCCAAAGTGCACAAACTGTGCCGCCGTAAAAAAGGGAAGAAAAGCAAGAAACTGCAAAAGAAAGGAAGCCGCCCGCCCCAAACGGGGCGGGCGGCGGATATGCGGCCGCCGGGGCCGGAAATGGCCGTTTCGCGCGTTTGCGTGCGGCTGTCCGGCGCGGGCGGGTTTGCGCTCAGCGCTTGGAGCTTGTGGCGGCGCTGGTGCTGCCGGTCCACTGCCAGTTGGCGATCTCGGGCAGGTCCACGCCGTGCGCGGCGATGTACTGCCGGTGCTCGACGAGCTTGTCGCGCATCTGCTGCACGGCGTAGGCACCGCGGTTGCCGAGCTGGGGCAGGCGCTTGATGACGTCGATGACGAGGTGGAAGCGGTCGAGCTCGTTGAGCACGCGCATGTCAAACGGCGTCGTGATCGTGCCCTCCTCGACGTAGCCGCAGACGAACATGTTCTGGTTGCGGCGGGTGTACGTCAGCTCGTGGATGAGCTTCGGATAGCCGTGGAAGGCGAAGATGACGGGCTTGTCCTTTGTGAAGATGAGGTCATAGTCCTCGTCCGTGAGGCCGTGCGGGTGGTCGGAATGCGGCTGGAGCTTCATGAGGTCGACTACGTTCACGACGCGCACGCGCACCTCCGGCAGCTTCTCGCGCAGGATGGTCACGGCGGCGAGGGTCTCAAGCGTCGGCGTGTCGCCGCAGCAGGCCATGACGACGTCGGGCTCCGCGCCCTGGTCGCTGCTGGCCCACTCCCAGATGCTCACGCCCTGCGTGCAGTGGCGCACGGCCTGCTCCATGGTCAGCCACTGCGGCCGCGGATGCTTGGAGGCCACGATGACGTTGATATAGTTCCGGCTGCGGATGCAGTGGTCAAAGCAGCTCAGGAGGCAGTTTGCGTCCGGCGGCAGATAGATGCGCACGACGTCGGCTTTCTTATTCGACACGTGGTCAAGGAAGCCGGGGTCCTGGTGCGTGAAGCCGTTGTGATCCTGCTGCCACACGTTCGAGGCGAGCACGTAGTTGAGCGAGGCGATGTCCTGCCGCCAGGGCAGCTGGTTGCAGACCTTCAGCCACTTGGCGTGCTGCGCGACCATGGAGTCCACGATGCGGATGAAGGCCTCGTAGCTGTTGAAAAAGCCGTGGCGGCCGGTGAGCAGGTAGCCCTCGAGCCAGCCTTCGCACATATGCTCCGAGAGCATGGAGTCCATGACGCGGCCGTCCGGGTCGAGGAACTCGTCGTTGTCGGTCGCCTCGGCGACCCAGCGGCGGCCCGTGACCTCGAACACCGGGCTCAGGCGGTTGGAGGCCGTCTCGTCGGGGGCGAAGATGCGGAAGTTGCGCGCGTCCATGTTCTCGCGCATGATGTCGCGCACGAACGCGCCGAGCACGGTCATGTCCTGCGCCTCGACGGCGCCGGGCGCCGGCACGGGCTGCTCATACGTGCGGAAGTCCGGCATGCGCAGCTCGCGCAGCAGCAACCCGCCGTTGGCGTGGGGGTTCGCGCCCATGCGGCGCTGCCCCTTCGGCGCGAGGGCCTGCAGCTCGGGGATGAGCGTGCCGTTGTCGTCAAAGAGCTCCTCGGGGTGGTAGCTGCGCAGCCACTCCTCGAGCTGCACGAGGTGCTCGGGCTTGTCCATCGCGATCGGCACCTGGTGCGCGCGGAACGACCCCTCCACCTGCCTGCCGTCCACTTCCTTCGGGCCGGTCCAGCCCTTCGGCGCGCGGAACACGATCATCGGCCAGTAGGGGCGCGTGGTGTCGTGCGCGGTGCGCGCGTGCTGCTGGATGGCGTGGATCTCCTCGATGGCCCAGTCCATCGTCTCGGCCATTTTGGCGTGCATTTCGGCGGGGTCGTCGCCCTCGACGAAGCGCGGCTCCCACCCGCAGCCGCGGAAGAACATCTCGAGCTCCTCGTGGCTGATGCGGGAAAAAAGCGTGGGGTTGGCGATCTTGAAGCCGTTGAGGTGCAGGATCGGCAGCACCGCGCCGTCCGTGATGGGGTTGACGAACTTGTTGCCGTGCCACGCGGTGGCGAGCGGGCCGGTCTCGGCCTCGCCGTCGCCGACGACGCAGGCGGCGATGAGGTCAGGGTTGTCCATCACGGCGCCGAAGGCGTGCGCGAGCGAGTAGCCCAGCTCGCCGCCCTCGTGGATGGAGCCCGGCGTCTCGGGCGCGACATGGCTCGGGATGCCGCCGGGGAACGAAAACTGCTTGAACAGGCGCTGCATGCCGGCCGCGTCGCGCGTGATGTTCGGGTACACGTCGGTGTACGAGCCGTCGAGATAGTCCTGCGCGACCATGGCGTTGCCGCCGTGGCCCGGGCCGGAGAGATAGATCATGTCGAGGTCGTATTCGTTGATGACGCGGTTGAGGTGCGTGTAGATGAAGTTCTGGCCGGGTACGGTGCCCCAGTGGCCGACGATCTTCTTCTTGATGTCGCGCTCGGTCAGCCGCCGGCGCAGCAGCGGGTCGTCGAGCAGGTAGAGCTGGCAGGCGGACAGATAATTCGCCGCGCGCCACCAGGCGTCCATCTTGGCCAGCAGCTCCAGCGTGGGTGCAAACGCTTCGTTTTTCATCGTGGAAACCTCCTTATATGATAGGTGTGCCGTTCGGCACAGGTCATGCCTCGTTTTGCAGCGCCTGAATCACGCTCTCTGCGCAGCGCAGCCCATCCACGGCGGCGCTCGTGATGCCGCCGGCGTAGCCCGCGCCCTCGCCGCAGGGGTAGAGTCCGGGCACGCCGGTGCTGCACCGGTCGTCCCCGCGCACGATGCGCACGGGGCTGCTCGAGCGGGTCTCGGGCGCTGTGAGCACGGCGTCCGGGTCGTCAAAGCCGCGCAGCTTTTTTCCGAAGGCGGGCAGTGCATGCGCAAGGGTGTCCGTGATGCGCGCGGGCAGCACGTCGTGCAGGTCGCACCACGTCACGCCGGGGCGGTACGTCGGCTGCACGCGGCCGGGGCCGGTGCTTGCGCGCCCGGCGAGAAAGTCGCCCGCCAGCTGCGCCGGGGCGTGGTAATCGCCGCCGCCGCACCGGAAGGCGCGCTGCTCGATGCTGCGCTGCCAGTACATACCGCCGAGGGTGCTCTGGTCCGGAAAGTCCTCCGGCCGCAGCGTCACGAGCACGGCGGCGTTGGCGTTTTCCCCGTCGCGGCGGGAATTGCTCATGCCGTTGGTGCACACGCCGCCCGCCTCCGACGCGGCGGCGAACACCTCGCCGCCCGGGCACATGCAGAACGTGTACGCGCTCGACCCGTCCGGCAGGTGGCAGGAGAGGGAATAGTCCGCCGCCGGCAGACGCTCCGCCGCCGCGCCGTACTGCGCGGCGCTGATATCCTTCTGCCGGTGCTCGATGCGCACGCCCATACTGAACGGCTTCGGCTCCATCGGTACGCCCTGCGCGTGCAGCATTTCAAACGTGTCGCGCGCGCTGTGGCCGATCGCAAGGATGACCTGCCGCGCCGGGAGCGTGTAGTCTCCCTCCGGCCCGGCCACGGTCAGCGCCGCGATGTGTCCGTCCTGCGTGGACAGCCCCGTCACGCGGTGGCCGAAGCGCACCTCGCCGCCGCGGTCGATGATCTCGCGCCGGAGGTTTTGCACGACCTCGACGAGCACGTCCGTGCCGATGTGGGGCTTGGCGTCGTAGGTGATGTGCTCCGGCGCGCCGTGCGCCGCGAACTCCGCGAGCACGAAGCCGATGCGCGCGTCGTGCGTGCCGGTGTTGAGCTTCCCGTCGGAAAACGTGCCCGCGCCGCCCTCGCCGAACTGCACGTTGCACTCCGGGTCGAACGGCCCGCCCGCGCGAAACGCCGCGATCTGCGCGCTGCGCGTCTGCGCGTCCGGCCCGCGCTCGAGCACGATGGGCCGCGCGCCCGCGCGCGCGAGCAGCAGCGCCGCGAACATCCCCGCCGGGCCGAAGCCCACGATCACGGGGCGCGTCTCCGGCGGCGCGATGTGCGGGATGGGATAGGTCTTGTCCTGCACGAGCGCGGCGCCGCGGCAGCGGCGGACGAGCTTTCGCTCGTCCCCGCGCACGGTCACGCCTACGGTGTACACATAGTGAATGTCGTCCTTTCGGCGCGCATCGAGCGACTTTTTGCGGATGCGCAGGGCGGTGATGTCCTGCGGCGGCACTTTCAGTGCCCCGGCGGCTAGATGGAGCAGCTGCGCCTCGTCCGCGCCGGGGGCGAGCTTCAGGTTCGAAATTGCGATCATCGGCACGCCCTCCCGGCCGCGCGGCCGCTGGCCCACGCCCACTGCAGGTTGTAGCCGCCGCAGTCGCCGTCGATGTCCAGCACCTCGCCGCAGGCGTACAGCCCCGGCACGAGAAGGCTTTCCATCGTCGCGGGGTCAAATTCGTCCGTGCGCATGCCGCCGGCCGTGACCTGCGCGCTCTCGAAGCCCTCCGTGCCGCGCACCGGCAGCGCAAAGCCCTTCGCCGCGCGCACGAGCGCCTTGAGCTCGCTGTCCGTCACGCCGCCGAGCGGCCGCCCGCCGGGGACGGCGGCATAGCGCAGCAGCATCTTGCCCACGCGGTTGTGCACCGTGCCGGTCAGCACCTCCTCGCAGGGGAGGTCGGGCGCGGCCTCTCGCCGCGCCTGCAAAAACGCGAGGCAGTCCTGCGCGCTGTGTTCGCGCAGCAGGTCGAGCGTCACGGTCTGGCCCTCGCCGCCGCAGCTCGCCGCGCGGGAAATTTCAAAGATCGCTGGGCCGGACACGCCCTTTTCCGTGAACTGCACCTCGCCCGCGCTGCGCGCGCGGATGGCCCGGCCGCGCGTGAGCGTCACGCGCGCGTCGGCGCGCACGCCCTTGAGCGCGCGGGGATAAGTCGGGTCGGTTGTCAGCTGCACGAGCGCGGGGTGCAGCGCCGTGCGCCGGTGGCCCAGACTCTGCAGCAGCACATACCCGTCGCGCACGCCGCCGGCCTTTGCCCCGGCCGCGCCGCCGCATGCAATGATGACGCGGTCGGCGGGGATGGTCTCCGTTTCCGTCTCGATGACAAAGCCGCGCCTCTGCCGGCGCACGGCCGTCACGGCGTCGCCCGCGCGCAGGGTGATGTTCGGCCGCGCGAGCGCGAAGCGCAGCACGTCCACGACGCTGTTGGCCGCGTTCGAGAGCGGGTACACGCGCCCGCCCGGCTCCGTCACGGTCATGAGCCCGTGCGCGGCGAACCAGTCCAGCGCCGCCGCGGGCGGAAAGGCCGCGAGCGCCGGCGCGGCAAAGTCCGGCTGCGCGCCGTGGTAGTTTTCGGGCGCGGCGCCGGTGTTCGTCAGGTTGCAGCGGCCGTTGCCGGTCACGGCGAGCTTGCGCCCCACGCGCGCCTGCCGCTCGAAGAGCAGAATTTCATTTTCGGGTTGCTCGGCGGCGGTCAGCGCGGCCATCATGCCGGACGCGCCCGCGCCGATGACTGCGATCGTCATGGCGATGCTCCGTTTCTATCGTTTCTTTCCTTATTAAACCACACTTTGCCCGCAAATACAAGAAAACGGAGGGGGAGTGACATGCCCTGCGTGCCGGATATGCACCAGGCCTTCCTCTTCCCGGAGCGGTTGGAGCGTGCGCTGCCTTCTCCTTGAGGAGAAGGCTTTCCAATGCGCAGCAAATTTTCTTCCTTCAAGGAGAAAAATAGGGTTCGGAATGATACCTTGCCTACCCTCCCGCAGACGAAAAACCGGCGGCAGCCAATTTGGCTGCCGCCGGTTTTCCGGGCGTGTGGTCACTTTTTCGGCACGTCGCACTCGGGCATCAGCTCGTCGCTCATGACGGCCAGCACGTGCTCGAACGTCGCCAGCTCCTCGGGCGTGAACCGCTCGTGGATGCGCGCCATCACCGTGTCGATGTAGCTCTGCATGAGGCCGTTGTAGCAGTAGAACTTGTCCGACAGCTTCAGGTGGTATTCGCGCCGGTCGGTGTCGGAGTTCTCTTTGACGATGTAGCCCTTGCGGATGAGACTGTTGACCTTGTAGGTCGCATTGGACTGCGAGATGCCGAGAAAATCCGCAAACTGACCGATGGTCGGCGCGTCGAGCTCGTGGATGACCTCGACGGAGAACGCCTCCATCGCGCTCAGTGAGCCCTCGCGCTCGCGCACCTGCGAAAACAGGCGGCGAAAAAATTGCAGCTTAAACTTCTCGTACACGCTCTGAAAATTCTGCTCCAGCATCGGAAGCTCCCCCCTTACTTCTTCGATTCGCATACATTTTCCTTTCTTTTTTACACCAAAGTGACAAAAAAGTAAAGAGCCGGGCGCGGAGAAATTCCCACGTCCGGCAAAATTGAGCAGAAATTAACGTTTCACGGTGCCTTCGGCCCTTCGTCGGGCCTGGCCCCGGCGTCGTTCTCGCCGATGACCTCGCCGGTCGTCTCGACGGCGGTGGCTTCGTCCACAAAGTCGTGCACGGCGGCCTTCACGTCCTTGACAAAGACGGCGGCATACACGACGGTGCACAGGTTCTGCACGCCGTCGACGATGAGCGACACGCCCATCATGATCGTGAGCATCTGCTTGCCGTCAAAGGGATTGAACACCAGCAGGATGCCGAGCACCAGGCACACGACCGTGCACACGAGCGTGACCCACCACGAGTGCGCGCCCATGCGCCGCGAATCGACGGCGACCTGCAGCTTGAACACGCTGTCGACGAGCACGAGCAGGCCGATCACGACCGAGAGGATGTCCGTCAGCGCCGGCGCGCGCCAGAGCATGAGCGCGCCGAGGATGATGCAGAACAGGCCGACGGCAAAGTCGAACCGGATGGCCACGCCCTCGACTTCATGGATGAAATAGAGCACGATCTTCATCACGCCGAACACGGCCATGGCAGCGCCGAGGATGCGGCAGATCATGATGAGCGACGTCTCGGGATTCACGACGAGATAGATGCCGAGCAGCAAAAACATCGCGCTGAGCACGACATAGCTCCACTTGATGCGCTTGAAAACTTTCATGGGATCTCCTCCTTACAGGCCGAGCGGCTCGTCGATGAGTACGACCTCGACCTTGGCCATGTCCATCATCTGTCCCCAGAGCACGAGCAGTGCGTTGCAGCCGCGGCTCTTGCTGCGGCAGTCGAGGCAGCGGCCGGCCTCGTGGCACGGCTGGTCGCCGTCAAAGCGCTGCATGTTCTGCACGGCGGCGGTGTTGCGTGCGCGCGAGAGCGCGCCGTCAAAGTCCGGGCAGATCTTGTTCGTGCCCGCGACGATGTACACCGTCTTGCCGATGCCGTAGACCATGGCGGCGAGGCGGTTGCCGCGGCCGTCGATGTTGAGGATCTGGCCGTCCTCTGTGATGGCGTTGGCGCTGCTGAGGTACACGGGCGCGGTCAGCGCATGGTCGAGCGTGTCAAAGCCCGGCGTGCGCCAGTGCCACCAGACGGTGTTGTGCTCTACCAGCCGGTCGTACAGGCCGATCTGGTCGATGGTCTTGCTGCCGCCGATGCCGACGGTGGTGCCGTCGATTGCGCCGTCGAGATAGTCCGCCGCCTCGCGCCCGGTGGCGAAGTGCTGCACGGCGAAGCCGCGGCCGGTCAGCGCGCGGATGGTTTTTTCGATGTCCATGGGACATGCCTCCATTTTTAATATATTGTGCCCTTATCCTACCATCGTCATCCGCCGCTGTCAATTTCCTTTGCGGTTGAATCCGGCGGCGCGCTTTGCTATAATGGCGGCAGACAGACACAGAGGGGAGAACCGTTTCATGCAGTTACTTTATGCACTGGCAAAGCTGCGCACACCGTTTTTGGACACGATGCTCGGCGCGCTCACCAACTGCGGCGGCGAGATCGTGTTCATGGCCGTCGCCATCGTCGTGTTCTGGTGCGTGAGCAAGTCCTGCGGGTACTATATGCTCACGGTCGGCTTTGTCGGCACGATCGTCAACCAGTTTCTCAAGCTGGTGTTCCGCATCCCGCGCCCATGGGTGAAGGACCCGAATTTTCAGATCGTCGAGAGCGCCCGGGCCGAGGCCACCGGCTACTCGTTCCCGAGCGGGCACACGCAGAACGTCTTTGCCTCCTTCGGCTGCCTCGGTCGCTGGACCAAGCGGACGTGGCTGCGCGTGGTCTGCGCGGTCGTGATCGTGCTCACGGCGTTTTCGCGCATGTACCTCGGCGTACACACGCCGCTGGATGTCGGCGTGTCGTTCGGCATCGGGCTCGTGCTGGTGTTCGCGCTCTACCCGCTCTTTCGCGACATTGACAGCCATCCCAACCGGCTCTACTGGCTCTTCGGCGCCATGGCCGTGCTGGGCCTTGCGTATCTGCTCTTTGCCGAGCTCTGGCCGTTTCCCGCGGACGTGGACGCCGCCAACCTCGCCTCCGGCCGCAAGAACGCCTACACGCTGCTTGGTGCGGTGCTGGGCATGACGTTTGCCTACTGGCTCGACCGGCGGTACGTGCACTTTGACGTGCGCGCCGTCTGGTGGGCGCAGGTGCTCAAGGCCGTGCTCGGTCTCGCCATCACGATCGGGCTGCGCGCCGTGCTCAAGGCGCCGCTGCTCGCGCTGTGCGGCGGGCACAACATCGCCAACCTCATCCGCTATGCGCTCATGGTTATCTTCGCCGCCGGCATCTGGCCGATGACCTTTGGCTGGTTCGGCCGCCTCGGGCGGAACAAACCCGCGCCCGGCGCGTCAGATTGAATTGACTTGCAGTCATAAGTGTGTTACTATTTATCTTATAAAGTTATGTAAACATGCCAACACGGACATAAAGAGGTGCGTATCACATGGACAAACACGCATTGGATCCCGCCTGCCTGCTCGGTGACCGGCTGCAGACGCTCTCGCGCGCGGAGCTGACCGCGCTGGCCGAGGCGCTGTGCCGCATCCTGACGGAGCGTGGGACATATCACGGCGGCATCCGCCCGGACAACATCAGCCGCGCCGCAGACGGCACGGTCGGTCTCGGTGCGCCCGCCCGCACGGACACGAAGGACTGGACGACCGAGGAGCTGGAATTCATGGCGCCCGAGGTGTTCTGGAGCGGAACGCGCGACGCCTCGGCCGATGTGTATTCGCTCGGCCTGCTGCTGTATGCGGGCGTGTCGGGCGGCCGTCTGCCGTTTTACCCGGACGACCGTGCGCCGCTGCCCGAGGACCATGCCGAGGCGCTGCGCCGCCGCATGAACGGCGAGCCGCTGCCCCCGGCGCGCAAGGCCGGCCGTGGCCTTGCGGAGATCATCGCGCGCGCCGCGCAGTGCAAGCCGGACGACCGCTACGCCACGCCGGCGGAGCTGTGCGCCGCGCTCGAGCAGTATGACACCGAGCAGCGCCGCAATGTGCCGACCGCGCAGGAGATGTTCCATAAGCCGGAGCAGGAGCTCAGCGAGGTCGAGCGCATGATGCTCGCCATCCTCACCGAGGAGGCCGCCGCGCCTGTGCCGGAGGCTGAGCCGGAGATCGCGGCCGAGCCCGAAGCGGAAGCTGAGCCTGACCTGAAGTTTGAGCTGAAGACCGAGGCGGAGGAAGCCCCGGTCATTGAGCCGGAGGCCGGGTCTGAGCCGGAAGCGACCGCAGAGCCTGAGCAGGCCCCGGCCGACGAACCGGAAGCAAAGCCCGAGGAAACCCCGGCTGCCGAACCGGAAGCGAAGCCGGAGGAAGCCCCGGTCACCGAGCCGGAACCGCAGCCCGAGCGCAAGCCCGAACCGCGGCCGCTGCCGAATAAATTCCGCCCCGAAAAGCAGCCTGCCCGGCCGGAGACCCCGGCCAAGCCGCAGCCCCGGCCGGAGCGCAAACCGGAAAAGCCGCCGGTGAAAAAGCCGGAGGCCTACCGTCCCGCCCCGAAAAAGCGCGAGCCGGCCGAGCAGCGCCAGTCGCACAAGGCGGGCATTCTGCTGACCGTGCTCATCATCTGCGCGGCCGTGCTGGCCGTGCTGCTGCTGCGCTCGCTCGGCGTGTTCGGCACGCCCACCACGGCGGAGACCACCCCGACGCCGACCGTCTCCGTTGCCACACCCGCGCCGACCGAGACGCCCACGCCCACCCCGACGCCGAAGCCGGAGCCGACGTATGAAGTCGTCACGGCGGACGTCTCCTGGGCGGACGCCGAAGCGGCGGCCGAGGCCAAGGGCGGCCACCTCGTCGTGATCGACAGTGCCGAGAAGTGGACGCGCGTCGCCCAGCTGGCCGACGAGTCCGGCCTGACCTATGTCTGGATCGGCCTGCACCGCACCGACAGCGGCGAGCTCGCCTGGGTCAGGGACAACGTCGACCCGGTCTACAACTGGGCGTCCGGCGAGCCGTCCGTGCATGATACCAACGGCGCCGCCGAGGATTACGTGCTCATCACGAGAACGTCCAGCGGCTGGTATTATAACGACTGCATCGGCGATCCCGCCGGCCGCTACCCGCAGTTCTACAGCGGCAAGATCGGCTATATCATCGAGATCGACCCGTAAAAACGCAAAAGCTCCCCGGCCGGATGGCCGGGGAGCAATTTTTTGTGCAGTGTTCAGGTCTGCCAGTCGGTGACCGGTTTTCCGTCGCTGTCGGTGAATGTGCCGCAGGCGATCATGATCAGGTCGACCAGCGCGCCGATGCCGAAGCACCCGGCCGTGAGCAGCCAGAGCACGCCCGTGCCGATCTTGCCGACGTAGAAGCGGTGGATGCCGAGCCCGCCGACGAAGATGCACAGCAGCAGCGTAATCAGGCGCGATTTCGGGCTGGCGTTCGGGTCGACGGTCTTCGTCGGCGCCACGGCGCAGCCGCACTTCGGGCAGACGACGGCCTCATCGACCAGCTGCGCACCGCACTGAGCGCAGTATTTCATGGTGTTTCCCCCTCTTTCGCCGCCGCAGCGGCCGCATTTTCTGTCATGTGACAAGCATAGTGTAACATTTCCTGCGGCAGTTGTCAATTTCCCGACGGGATACATATCCGCCCGTGCAAAAGCAAAACAGAGGAAGCCGGCCACCCGGCTTCCTCTGTTCGTTTTCACGTTATGCTTTGGGACTGAACTGGTCTTTGCCGACGCCGCACAGCGGGCAGACCCAATCTTCGGGGACGGCTTCCCAAGGCGTGCCGGGGGCGACGCCGTTGTCGGGGTCGCCGGCTGCGGGGTCGTAGACGTAGCCGCAGATGTCACAGACGTATTTCATGGCTGTGTCTCCCGTTGCAGTGATTACTCGCCGAAGTAGCGCTTGAGCAGACCCTCGAAGGCCTTGCCGTGGCGGGCTTCGTCGCGGGCCATCTCGTGCACGGTGTCATGGATCGCGTCGAGATTGTACTGCTTGGCCAGCTTTGCGAGCTGGAACTTGCCGTCGGTCGCGCCGTTCTCGGCGTCAACGCGCATCTCGAGGTTCTTCTTCGTGCTGTCGGTGATGACCTCACCGAGAAGCTCAGCGAACTTCGCGGCGTGCTCGGCTTCCTCGTGCGCGGCCTTCTCCCAGTACAGGCCGATCTCCGGATAGCCCTCGCGGTGCGCCACGCGCGCCATGGCCAGGTACATGCCGACCTCGGAGCACTCGCCCTCGAAGTTGGCTCTCAGACCGTCGACGATCTCCTTCTGCACGTCGGCCGGAACGTCGGAACCGAACGCTTTGCCCACGCCGACGACATGCTCGGCAGCCCAGGACTTCTCAGCCTTCTGCTCGATGAACTTGGAGCCGTCCACATGGCACACCGGGCACTCGACCGGCGGCTGCTCGCCTTCGTAAACGTAACCACAGACACTGCAAACCCATTTTTTCATTGTAAGATTCCTCCTGATGTTTTTTGATTTCGATTGTTGGTTGTTTTATTCGGAAGCGGATCTCTTGTCCGCTTGCTGACAAGTCTTGCACAGCCCCGTGAACGTGATGCTGCACCCGAGCACCTGCGCGTCCGTCACGCTCTGGGCGAGGGCACACAGCTGCGTCTCCGGCTCACCGGGCAGCGGCACGTCGATGACGCGGCCGCACTGCGCACAGTGCAGGTGTGCGTGGGGCTCCGTGCGGGCGTCGAACCGCTCCTGCCCGCGGAACACACCGACGCTCATCGCGTCGCCCTCTTCGGCGAAGAGGCTCAGGTTCCGGTACACCGTGCCGAGGCTCAGGTCGGGATAGTCCGGCTTGAGCTGCTGATACAGCTCCTGCGCGGTGGGGTGGGCGGTCGTCGCTGCGAGGGCTTCGAGGATGACCTGCCGCTTTTTGCTGTTTTTGCGTGTGGGCAATCGAAGCACCTCCTTGCAAATCAGTAACAAGAATTATTACTGATATGAAGATACCACAGAGATTCACATTTGTAAAGCCCTTTTTGCGAACGATTCTCAAGATTGTGCATTCTGCTGCATTTTCTGCGCTCCGTTTCGGCATTTGTGCGCAAAATGATCGGCCGCGCGGGCACCGCGCGGCCGGATGGGAGGCGTAAACTTGCGCATAAGCGCGGCAGGCGTGCAATACCGGCGGCGCTGGAGGTGGCCGATACACTTTTGCCTCTTCCGCCGTGGCACCGGTCGAGCGGTGCAGAAACGGAATTACCATAGTGCGTGACGTCAGGAAACACCTCATCCGCCTCGCGCTGCCCGGCACCTTCTCCTCAAGGAGAAGGCTTGGGGTGCGCGTTGGTCACGCGGTGTGCCGCCTTATCTCCGGCAGACGTTGGCCGTGATGCCGCACAACGCCTGCGCGCACTCCATGTCCCACTTGCCCGAGCGGGCGATGTCATCAATCGAGAGAATGCCCGCGAGCTTGCCGCCCTCGGTCACGGGCAGGCGGCGCACCTGCGCTGCGCGCATGGTCTCCATCGCGCGGCGGATGTCCGCGCCGGCCTCGACCGTCACGGGGTCGCGCGACATGATGCTGCGCACGGTCACGGCGCCCGGGTCGCCCCCGGACGAGACGCAGCGCACCACGATGTCGCGGTCGGTGAGCATCCCGGCGAGCGTGCCGTCGTCCTCGCACACGGGCAGCGCGCCGATGCCGCGCATGCGCATCAGCCGCGCGGCGGCGACGACCGGTTCATCCGGATGCGTCACGGCGGCAGCGCCCGTCATGTAATTGCGTACCTGCATGAAACCACCCCCTTTGGCCGGAAGCTCCGTCTGCGGAGATTCTCGCCCGCCGGGGGCGGTTTTATACCTATTATAATATGTCGCACAGTGTCGGGTCCGGTCACTGCACGAGCCGGGCGAGCGCCGGCCCCGCGCTCTCGCCGAACAGGCGCACGGCGCGCGTGGCCTCCTGCAGCGTGTTGCCGCTGCTGCCGACCTCGATGATGAGCGACCCGCGCGTGAGGTGCTGGTTGTAGCGCTCGTTGACGAGCGTGATCGGCCGCATGAGCGTCGGGTGCGCCGTATTTACCGCGTCCTGGAGGTACACCGCCAGGCGCAGATTCTCCTCCCAGTACGGGTGGTAGAGGCCCGAGGCGTTCGTGCCCACGAGCAGCATCACCTGCGAGCACGCGGCGTCGGGCAGCTCGGCCACGGTCTTGTAGACCACGCTGTCCGAGCACAGCGCGTCGCGGTGCAGGTCGATGACGATGCGCAGGCTCGGGTATTGGCTCAGATACTCCTGTACGGCCGCGCCCGAGCGGTTGTAAGAGCCCGTGTAGCTCGGGTAGTCGTAGATCGTCCGGTCGTGCAGCACCTGCAGCCCGGCGGCTTCGAGCGTGTCGGCCAGCACGTCGCCCACGTGCACGATATTATAATTGGTGTCCTCCGTGCGGCACGTGTCGCTCGCGGGGTAGAGGTCGCGCCCCGCGGGGGTGAAGGCCTCGCTCGCGTGCGTGTGCATGATGAGGATCTGCGGCTCGCCCGCCGGCAGCGTCACGGCCGGGCCCTGCTGCAGCAGCGCCGCCGCGTCCACCGCGATGTCCGTCTCGTTTTTGATGCTCAGCCCGCCCGCGATGCTCGTCGCCACGATGGGCAGCCCGTCGGCCGTCGTGGTCGGGGCGTCCTCGTCGGTGTCGGCGTCCGTAGTGGGGGCGGGTGTCGCCTCCGGCGCGGGCGTGGCTGCGCTGAGCGCCGCCGTTGCCTCCGGCGTGGGGGACGCGTCCACCGGCGGCGCACCCAGCTCCATGCGCACCGATGCCAGAAGCAACTGCTCCGGGTCGAGCCAGAGCCGCAGCCTGTCCGCGAGCGGTGCGCCGCCCGCCGCGGCCGATGCGATCTGCAGACCGAACACGGTCAGCCCCACACAGGCCAGTTTTTGCCGCAGCGTCATATCTGCTCACCTCCGATCAAGTTCTCCACAATATATATGGTTTCGGGGGTGGAATTATGTCACCGCATCTGCTATACTGGGAGCAGAAAAAATTTAGAGGAGGCGTCGTCATGACGATCACATACCGGCCGAAGGGCGTCTGCTCCCGCCTGATGCGGGTGGAGGTGGAGGACGGAATTATCCGCCAAGTTGAGGTGCAAGGGGGGTGCAGCGGCAACCTGCAGGGCATTTCGCGGCTCCTGGTGGGGATGCCGGTGCAGCAGGCCATCGAGCGCATGGAGGGCGTGCGCTGCGGCGGCAAGCCGACCTCCTGCCCGGACCAGCTCGCCAAGGCGCTGCGTCAGGCGCTGTGAGGCGGGAAAAAGATTAACATAATTCTTTCAAATAATAAAAATAGTTGACATAATGCAAGTTTGCAAGAATTTTTTGCGAACTTGCATCTTTTTATTTTCGTCACTTTGCGTCGAATCGCCGCGTTTGGTCAAAGTAAACAACACAATTTCTTGCGTAGAATAACGTCACATAACACTATATTTTGTTGTTTACGCAATTTTTTGTGGATATTATTCAGAACTTAAAAACATGCTTTATGCAATTTGCCGATTGCGTGCGGTTTGAAAAATGAATATAATTATCCGTAACGGGGCAAGGCGCCGTATCACGAACGCGCCCGCTGGGTGCGTGGATGGAAATGTTTTGCGCCCGCTGCACCCGAGAACAAAACGGCAAAGGAGGCTGCACGTCATGAATCGAACCAAGAAAGCGGGCCTGTCCGTAAAGTCGGGCCTGTCGCTGATGTGCATCGTCTGCCTGCTTTGCGGCTTATTGTGCGGATTTTTCTGGCTCGCCGGTGAAAACTCGGCGCTGGCCGCCGGACCGGACGGCAGCGCGCTGGCGGCAAAGGCGGTCGTGAGCGGGGACGCGTCCCTGGCCGCGCCCGAGCGCGGCGAGAAGCTCGCGGTGCAGGCCGCCGCGCAGGCGACCTCGCCGGTCGTGCGCACGGTCGCCGTCGGCATGGACGCCGGCGACTACACCGAGACCGTCGCCTGCGACTACACGCCCGTGTACGTGGACGACCGCTTCGGCGGCTACTGCTACGTGCTCGATGATGCGGTCTGGCTCCCGGCGGATGCGTTTGCCGAGATGCTCGGCCTCGAGAGCGACACGGTCACCGACGGCGACACCGAGACCGTTACGGTCGACGGTGCGGACATCACGGCAACCTACGGCGCGATGTATTACACGGCCAACGGCCGCTGCTTCTATGCGCCCGACGGCGTGTATGCCCTCGACGGGGAAGTGGTGCTGCCGCTGGCGGATCTGGAGAAGATCTTCGGCGTCACGGCCGCGTTCAGCGCGGACCATACCAGCCTGCGTGTCGACGCGTCGGAGCAGGCGCTGCTCGAGAGCGGCGAGAGCTATTACGGTGCGCGCGATGTCTATTGGCTCAGCCACATCATCAATGCCGAGGCCGGCAACCAGCCCATGGACGGGCAGATCGCGGTCGGCAATGTCGTGCTCAACCGCGTGGCGGATGAGCGCTTCCCCAACAGCGTCAAGGAGGTCGTGTTCGACCGGCGCGGCGGTGTGGCGCAGTTTTCGCCCACGGCCGACGGGCGCATCAGCCTTACGCCGGACGAGGACGCCGAGCTCGCGGCGAAGCTCGCCTTCGAGGGGTATGACCCGGTGGGCGAGAGCCTGTATTTCATCAATCCCTCGGCATGCAATGCCTCGTGGTTCAACAGCCGCCTGACCTACACGGCCACGATCGGCGACCACGTCTTTTACGCATAATAGCTGCACAGGCAGTGTTCCCGCCCGCACGGAGCCCCGTGCGGGCGGTTTTTCGTGGCGTCACGCGCCATGGTGATCCCGCTGCCGCGCCCGCTCGACCGGTGCCAAGCCTTCTCCCTGCCGAGAAGGTGCTGAGCGCAGCGAAGCGGATGCGGCGGAAGAGGTCTGCTTTACCCGGCGTGCCGGCTCACCCGCACCCGCCCGGGGCTGGACGCGCGGGAGAGAATGTGATAAGATGGCCGCAACCAATCATTTTCGGAGGCAAGCATGGACGAACTTCTGCGCGCGGGCTTTGCCGCGCTGGGTCTGCCGCTCGATGCGGCGGCGCTGGCCCGCTTTCAGACATATTACACGCTGCTCGACGAGCGCAGCAAGGTCATGAACCTGACGGCCATCCACGGCGAGACGGACGTGGCGCAGCTGCACTTTCTCGACTCGGCCGCCCTGCTGACGGTCGAGCCGCTTGCCGGCAAGTCGGTCATCGACGTCGGCACCGGCGCGGGCTTTCCCGGCCTGCCACTGAAGATCGCGCAGCCGGACATCTCGCTCACGCTGCTCGACAGTCTCGATAAGCGCGTGCGCTTTCTCGGCGACGTCTGCGCCGCCACCGGCCTCGCGGACGTGACGTGCCTGCACGCGCGCGCCGAGGAGGCGCCGGAGCTGCGCGGGCAGTTTGACGCGGCGGTGTCGCGCGCGGTCGCGCGGCTGTACCTGCTGTGCGAGCTGTGCCTGCCGTTCGTGCGCACGGGCGGGGTGTTCCTCGCCATGAAGGGGCCGGACTGCACCGAGGAGCTCGACGAGGCGCGCGGCGCCATCCGCAAGCTCGGCGGCACGTACGAGCGCACGGTGCGCTACACCATCCCCGGCACGGACGTGACGCACAGCGTCGTCGTCATCCGCAAGACGGCGCCCACGCCGCCGAAGTATCCCCGCCGCTGGGCGAAGATGCAGAAGGAACATTTGTAAAGCAGAAAAACACGCCCGACGCGGATGCGTCGGGCGTGTTCCGTATTTCGATGTTGTGCGCTCAGTCCAGCACCTGCGCCAGCACGGCCAGCAGCGCGTCGACCTGCGCGTCCGTCGTGGCCCACGAGGTCACGAACCGTACGGCCTGGTGCGCCGCGTCCACGCGGGCGGTCGTGTAAAACGCGACCTGCTCCTGCAGCCGCGCGATCTGCGCGTCCGACAGGATGGGGAAGATCTGGTTCGTCGGCGAGGGCACGTACATCGGCACATTGCGGCCCGTGAGCGCGGCGGCGATGCGCTGCGCCTGTGTGTCAGCGTGGCGGCCCATGTCGAGCCAGAGGTCGCGCGCCATTGCGGCAGCAAACTGCACGCCGAGCAGGCGGCCCTTGGCGAGCATGGCGCCATTGCGCTTCATCGCGCGGCGGAAGCCCGGCTTGAGCGCGTCGTTGACGATGACCATCGCCTCGCCGAAGAGCAGGCCGTTTTTCGTGCCGCCGATGTAAAACGCATCGCACAGCCGCGGCAGGTCCTCCGGCTGCAGGTCATTGCCCACGGCCGTGAGCGCCTGCGCCAGCCGCGCACCGTCAAGGTAGAGGTACATGCCGTGCGCATCGCACGCCGCGCGCAGGGCGGTCAGCTCCGCTTTCGTGTAGACGGTGCCGAGCTCCGTCGCGTCGGACACGTACACCATGCGCGGCAGCACCATGTGCTCGTCGTACACGCCCGGCGTGTCGCAGTGCTGCGCGGCGGCGTCCGCGATGGCGGCGGGGGTGAGCTTGCCGTCCGTGCCGGGCATGGCGATCACCTTGTGGCCGGTGGCCTCGATGGCCCCGGTCTCGTGCACGTTGATGTGGCCGGTATCGGCCGCGACCATGGCCTCCCACGGGCGCAGGAAGGCGGACGCGGCGAGCTGGTTCGTCTGCGTGCCGCCGACGAGAAAGTGCACGTCGGCATCCGGACAGGCAAAGCGGGCGCGGATAGCATCGGCCGCACGGCGGCAGTCGTCGTCGAGTCCATAGCCGGGGGCGGCGCTGAGATTCGTGTCGCACAGGGCGCGCAGAACGTTCGGGTGTGCGCCCTCGGAATAGTCATTCTGGAAGCGGAGCATGGCGGATTTCCTTTCGTCTGTGTGGGATTCGGCACGCAGCGCGTGCCGCCGCGGTTATGATAAGCCCGGCGGGAGAGGTTGTCAATGGATTGCGCTGCGCATTTTTTAAGCCTTTCCCTCATGGAGAAGGTGACGCGGCCTTTCTACCTCATCCGCCTCGGATAAGATCCGGCTTTTTCTTGCCCAAGAGGGCAAGAAAAAGCCGGCAGCTTTCGCTGCCGGCCAGCCCGCCAATGCCGTGTGAGCCCAGTTACAACCTGCACAAGAAGGCAGGTGGGTCGCCTCTCTGCTGTTTCTCTGCTTCCAACGTCCAACCGGCATCTTTCAGCCGGCCGGGAGGCCTGCAATCCGCAGCGGAAGTTCTGGCATCCCTTATCAGAGATGTGGGTTTAAATGGGCTCCGAGCACCCGATCGTGCTCCACGCACACAGCAGGACTTATTCCCATGCTATGCGCCGCGCGGGAACTTATTCCTCCGCGCCGCCGTCAGAATCCTCGTCCTCGTCGGCGAAGATCTCCTGCATATAGTAATTGTACACCTTGTCCAGCTCGTCGTCATCGTCGATGGAGCCGAAGAGCTCCTCACCGTTTTCCTCCATGATCTTGAGCAGGATGATGCCGAAATCGGGGTCGTCCTCGTCCATGTCGGCGGGAAGCGCCGCGAGGTAGTCCTGACCGTCGAGCTCAAACTCGTTGAGAATTTCCAGCTCGAACTCGTTGCCTTCCTCGTCCTCGATCGTCAGATAATCGCTGCCGAATGCTTCACTCATCGGGGTGTCCTCCAGTCGTGATCGTGTTCTGGTTTCAGTGTACCCCATCCGGCGTGTAAAATCAAGTCCTTTTACGACCCCAGATCCTCCAGCAGCAGCAAAAGCTGCTCCTGACTGCCGACGGTGATGCCGCCGCGCAGCAGCTCCTGGTCGGCGCGGCGCAGTCCGGCGACCTCGATGCCCGTCACCTGCAGGGGTTTGCGGTCGGCGTCGGAGGCGAACACGCTCACATAGCCCTCGTAATCCCGCAGGATATATTCCGCCTGCGCGCCGTCGTAGGACGTGGCCGGCGCGGCCGCGCCCGGCCGCTGCAGGGAGGACATCGCCGCCCCCGCGACGAACGGCGACACGGCGCACAGCGCCGTCACGACCGTCAGTGCCAGCGTTCGTTTCATATGCCTCGCTCCTTTCACCGGAAAGTTTGTCCAACGCGCGCGCATTTCATACCCGCGGGACAAAAATGCGCGAAAGACTATCCCCGGTTGACAGAGTGTGTTATAATATCATTTAACCGTTTTTATGCGCTGAATATCGACCGGGTTTTTGACCCGATAATGTGTATTATCAGGGAGGTGCGTCACTGCCTATGGCAAAACGACCGAAACCATCATCAACCGCCCCGCGCGCGGCTCAGGCTGCGGATGCGACCGTGAGCGTCGCGGGGGCGATCCTGCGCGTGCTCGGCACGATTCTGCTGATCGTGCTCGTCACGGGGCTGCTGTTTTTGTGCATCTTCGCGTACTATGTGAAAAACTGCCTGTCCACGGACCTCGACGTGCAGCTCTCGGACTTCACGGTCTCGCTCTCGAGCTCGATCCTGTATGAGGATGCCGACGGCAACTGGCAGAACCTCACGAACCTCTCGAGCACGGAAAACCGCGTCTGGGTCGATTATGCCGACATCCCCAAGGACATGGAGCACGCGGCCGTCGCCATCGAGGACAAGCGCTTTTACAAGCACAAGGGCGTGGACTGGTACCGCACGACCGGCGCGTTCATCAACATGTTCCTGTCGATGAAAAACGACTTCGGCGGCTCGACCATCACGCAGCAGCTCATCAAGAACCTCACCAAGCAGGACGATATCACCGTGCAGCGCAAGCTGCTTGAGATCTTCCAGGCGCTCGAATTCGAGAAGTCCTATGATAAGGAAGAGATCATGGAGTGGTACCTCAACATCGTCTACTTCGGCGAGGGCTGCAACGGCGTCTACACTGCCGCCGAGACCTACTTCGGCAAGGAACCGAAGGACCTCACGCTCGCCGAGTGCGCGAGCATCATCGGCATCACGAACAACCCCTCGAAGTACGACCCCTTCATCAGCCGCGAGAACAATAAAACCCGGCAGGAGACCATTCTCAAGCAGATGTACGAGCAGGGCTACATCTCGAAGGAGCAGTACGACGAGGCCATGGCGCAGGAGCTTGTGTTTGTGCGCAGCGAGTCCGAAGAGAGCACCCAGACCATCTACAGCTACTATGCCGAGGCCGTCATCAACGACGTGCTCAACGACCTCGTCGAGCAGAAGGGCGTCAGCCGCGACACGGCGCGCACGCTGCTCTATTCCGGCGGCTATCAGGTCTATTCCTGCTACGATCCCAGCATCCAGCAGGCGATCGACGACGTCTATACCGACCTCGACAACATGCCGCAGCGCCCGTCGGCCTCCGGCCAGCAGTTCGAGTCCGCCATCGTCATCATGGACCCCTACACCGGCGAGATCAAGGGCATGTCCGGCGGCACCGGCAAAAAGACCATCAACTTCGGAACGAACCGGGCCACGCAGTCCAAGCGCCCGCCCGGATCGTCCATCAAGCCGATCGCGACCTACGGCCCGGCCATGGAGCTCGGCCTCATCACGCAGTACACGCAGGTCAACGATGCGGCGGACATCAAGCTCTCCGGCACGAGCTGGTATCCGAAGAACTCCGGCGGCGGCAACTACGGCGTCGTCACCATCCGCGAGGCGCTGCAGCGCTCGCTCAACACCGTCTCCGCGCAGATCCTCGACAAGCTCACGCCGCGCGCGTCGTATGAGTTTTTGAAGGACAAGCTCGGCGTCACGAGCCTTGCTGAGTCCGACTGCGACTATGCGCCGCTCGCCCTCGGCCAGCTCACCCACGGCATCACCGTCCGCGAGATGACGCAGGCGTACTCCGCCTTCGTCAACGACGGCGTGTTCACCTACGGCCGCACGTATTCGTATGTCAAGGATTCCAGCGGCGAGGTCGTGCTCGAGAATCCCGCGCGCACGATCGTGGCCTTCAAGGCCAACACCGCGTGGAACATGGCCGACATGCTCTGCAACGCCGTCAACAGCGGCACCGGCACCGAGGCCCGCCTGACCGGCATGCCCGTCGGCGGCAAGACCGGTACGACCACCAATAACTGCGACCGCTGGTTCGTCGGCTTCACGCCGTACTACGTGGCCGCCGTCTGGACCGGCTACGACATGCCCGAGTATATGAACTTCTCCGGCAACCCCGCCGCCCAGATCTGGAAGCTCGTCATGGACCCGATCCATAAGGATCTGCCGACCAAGAGCTTCCCGACGCCGACCATCGGTGCGCCGACCGGCATTTTCGGCAATTTCTCCGGCCAGTCGCAGGATACCGGCGACGATGCCGACGCCGGCTGAGCCGCGTGCAAATGCTTTGCCCCATCGCGTGTCCCCGCGCCGAAACGACGGCGCGGGGACACGGTGTTGACAAAAAGATTGAAATGTGTTACAATTCGAAAACAGTGGTATCGGAGGTGTATCTCATTGGCAGCAAAATCGACCGAACTGTGCTACAAAGGCCATCCGCTGCGCCGGAAAGACAACCTGCTCTATTACGGCAGCATGGCCGACAAGTACATCATTATGATGCAGATCCTCGACACGAAAAAGGTCAAGGACCTCGACGTGGCGACGCGGGTCTCCGTGCAGCTTCAGCTCACCGACCCGGATCTGAAATCCCGCGACCGTGTGGTCAAAAAGACAGAAAAGGACGGCCTCTACAACGCCATGGACGTGGCGGCTGTGTGGCTGGACCGCGCGCTCGCGAATAACTAAGCAAAGGATGATTCTATGGCGAAACGATTTCTGAAAACAGCCGTTGTTTCTGCGCTCTTCGCGCTCACGCTGGCCGTTTCGGCTTCCGCGGCGAGTGCCGGCGGCGCAACGACGACGACGGCCGTCAACTTCCGAACGGGCGCCGGAACGAATTACGGCATTATCTCCACGCTCCCGGCAGGCACCCACGTCGTGGTGTCCTCGCAGTCGAGCGGCAGCTGGGCCACGGTGGTCTATAACGGCACCGTCGGCTACATATCTTCCGATTACCTCAAACGCGCCAATGAAATGGATGCCAGCTTCGGCACCGGCACGATCGACGGCAGCTACGTGCGCATGCGCTCCGGCGCGAGCACGAGCAGCTCCATCCTCGGCACCTACAACTCCGGCACGACCATGACGGTCACCGGCGTCAGCGGCGCCTGGTACAAGGTCAGCTACAACGGCACCGCCGGCTACGTCCACTCGGACTATGTCTCGCTCTCGGGCGTGACGTCGAGCGGCGGCAGCACGGCCGGCTCCAACGGTTCGGTCAAGGGCAGCGATGTGCGCATGCGCTCCGGCCCGGGCACGAACTACTCCATCCTCGGTACCTACCAGAACGGCACGGCCCTGACCGTGACCGGCACGGAAAACGGCTGGTCGAAGGTCACCATCGGCGGCGTGAGCGGCTACATCCGCTCGGACTACGTCTCCGGCGGCGGGGCCGACAGCAAGGCCGGCTACATCAAGGGCACCGGCGTGCGCATGCGCTCGGGTGCGAGCACGACCAGCTCCATCCTCGGCGTGTACAACACCGGCACGCAGATGACCATCACCGGCGAGAGCGGCAACTGGTACAAAGTCAGCTACAGCGGCAAGGACGGCTATGTCTGCAAGGACTACATGACCACGACCAAGCCCAATAACGGCGGCGGCTCCACGAGCCAGACCGGCTACATCAAGGGCAACGACGTGCGTCTGCGTTCCGGCGCCGGCACGAACTATTCCATCCTCGGCACGTACAACAACGGCACGCCGCTGACCATCACCGGCACGAGCGGCAACTGGACGGCCGTCACCATCAACGGCGTCAAGGGCTATGTCAACAGCGCCTACGTCACCACCACGAAGTCGGACGGCGGCAGTACCGGCGGCAGCACGCCCAGCGGCTCCATCGGCGAGACCATCGTCGCTACGGCCAAGAAGTACATGGGTGCGCCGTATGTCTACGGCGGCATGAGCCCCTCGGGCTTTGACTGCTCCGGCTTTGTCAACTACGTGTACAAGCTCTGCGGCTATTCCATGAGCCGTGTGGCCAGCAGCATCTACAACAACAACGGCACCTATGTCGAGAAGGCCAACCTCCAGCTCGGCGACCTGGTGTTCTTTGCGAGCAACAGCTCCAGCATCGGCCACGTCGGTATCTACATCGGCAACGGCCAGTTCATCCACAGCAGCTCCGGCGCAGGCTGCGTCGTCATCAGCGACCTGAGCTCGAGCTACTACCTGAGGAACTACGTGGGCGCCAAGCGCATCGCGGGTTAACAGGCACTTTTTTGTCCCCCGGCGAACAACCGGGGGACATTTTTTATCCTTGCGGTATCGCCGGAAATATGGTACATTGAGGAAAAACATTTGTGTGTGTGAAAGGGCAGGTGAAGCCAATGCAGTGTCCCTACTGCGGACGAGATATCCCGGATGATGCGCGCTGGTGCCCCTACTGCGGGGGTGAGCAGGCGCCGCCGGAAGCGCGGCAGGACGAAAACATCCCGCCGGACGGCTGGCAGGACGACTCCGCCACCGGCTGGCAGGACCCCGCTCCTGCCGACGACTGGGATGATGAAGCCGAGCCGCAGGACGATCCCTGGGCCGACGATGCGCCGGTGCCCGGCTGGGAGGAGGATGCGCCGTATGACCCCGCGCCGGAGGACAAGGACGCGCCGCGCAGCAAGACGCTGCTCATTGCGATCTTTGCCGCGCTCGGCGTGGCGCTGATCGTGCTGCTCATCGCGCTCAACGTCAAGCCCAAGCCGAAGGACCCGGCTGCGGCCGTGACCCCGGCCGTGACGGCGACGGTGGAGCCGTCTGCTGCGCCGACCCCGACACCGAGTCCCACCCCGACCCCGACGCCGAGCCCCGCGCCGACGCCTTCCGCCGGCGGCTACATCCTGCCGGACAGCGCCGCGCGCCTGCTCACGCGCTCGGACGTGGCGGACCTCACGTGGGAGCAGTGCTGCCTTGCCCGCAATGAAATTTTTGCGCGCCACGGCCGCATCTTCCAGACGCCGCAGATCGCGGCCTATTTCGAGGCCCAGAGCTGGTATCACGGCACGGTGCCCGGCGCGTCGTTCGATAACAATTCGCTCACGCCGACCGAGCGCGCGAACGCCGACTTCCTCGCAAATTACGAAAACGCCACCTGGGGGCATTCGTATTATTGAGCATATGCTCCATAGAGAACCGCTTCGCTGGGTTCTCGAATGAACATGAAAAATCTCCGCAGCTTCGGCTGTGGAGATTTTTTGTGGCTGCCCAAAACGTATGCACATACGCAGCGAGATGGAGCAGCAGGGGAGCTCGAGGGGGCAAGGCCCGCCTCGAATGAGATTTTGTTTTCCGTTTGTCCCCGGGGCTCATATGAGTCCCGGGGACAAACGGAAAATCTCCGCAGCTTCGGCTGCGGAGATTTTTTTACGATGTTCCAATTACACGTTCGTCCCGGCGACGGCAGCGCGCAGGGCGTCGGTGCGGTCGGTGTCCTCCCAGCGGACGCCGAGCTCCTCACGGCCCATGTGGCCGTAGGCGGCGAGCTGCCGGTAGATCGGGCGGCACAGGTCGAGGTCGCGGATGATGGCCGTCGGCCGCAGGTCGAACACCTGCTGCACGGCAGTGGCGATCTGCGCGTCCGGCACGGTGCCGGTGCCCTGCGTGTCGATGAGCACGCTCACGGGCTCGGCCACGCCAATGGCATACGCCAGCTGCACGAGGCAGCGGCGGGCCAGCCCGGCCGCCACGATGTTCTTGGCCACGTAGCGCGCGGCGTAGGCGGCGCTGCGGTCGACCTTCGTCGGGTCCTTGCCGGAGAACGCGCCGCCGCCGTGCGGGGCACTGCCGCCGTAGGTATCGACGATGATCTTGCGGCCGGTCAGGCCGGAGTCGGCCTGCGGGCCGCCGACGACGAAGCGGCCGGTGGGGTTGATGAGATAGCGGGTGTCGCTATCGAGCAGCTCGGCCGGGATGGTCGGGCGGATGACGAGCTCGATCATGTCCTCGCGCAGCTTTGCCATGTCCACTTCCGGGGCGTGCTGCGTGCTGAGCACGACGGTGTGCACGCGCACGGGGCGGTTTTGCTCGTCGTACTCGACCGTGACCTGCGTCTTGCCGTCGGGCCGCAGATAGTCCACCAGACCCTGCTTGCGCACGGCGGTCAGGCGCTTGGCCAGCTTGTGGGCAAGCGAGATGGGCAGCGGCATGAGCTCCGGCGTCTCGTCGCAGGCGAAGCCAAACATCATGCCCTGGTCGCCCGCGCCGTTGTCGAGCGCGCTGTCGCCGGTCTCCTTGCTCTCGAGCGACTGGTCCACGCCGAGGGCGATGTCCGCGCTCTGCTCGTCGATGTTCGTGATGACGGCGCAGGTCTCGCAGTCAAAGCCGTACTTCGCACGGTCGTAGCCGATCTCGCGCACGGTCTGGCGCACGACCTTCGGGATGTCCACATAGCAGTCGGTCGTGATCTCGCCCATGACGTTCACGACGCCGGTCGTGACCGTGCACTCGCAGGCGACGCGGCCGTTCGGGTCCTGCGCCAGAATGGCGTCGAGGATCGCGTCGGACACCTGGTCGCAGATCTTATCGGGATGTCCCTCCGTGACGGATTCGGATGTAAAGAGATGATGAGCCATTGGTTAAATTCCTCGCTTTCTGTTGAGCCGGGGCAAAGAAACAAGCGCCCCGACAGCCGACGGAGCGCTTGGAAAAGGCGAAGATCCTCATCTTTCGATTTGCACCGCCGGATTTGGCACCTTGCAGAAATCTGCAGGTTGTCGGGCTTCACAGGGCCGGTCCCTCCGCCACTCTTGATAAGGCTGTTGAATTGTGAGATACATTATACGCGCTTTTGCGCGCTTGTCAAGTCTGTTTCGTCAGTTATTTTTGAGCCAGTTCCACAGCCGCCGCCACCACGGCAGCTTTTTCTGCGGCTCAGATGCGGCGGAGGCTGCGGACTTTTGCACGGTGCGCCCGGCGAAATACGTGTGCAGATACGTCTGACTCACGAATGCCTCGCCCGTCGGTTCCGGGCGCAGATACGAGCCGTCCGGCTGCATGATCCATGCCTGCCGGTTGTCGCGCCGCATGGCGCTGAGCACCTCGAGCACCTCGGCGCGCGCGTTCGGGTCGGTCACGGCGGTGAAGGCCTCGATCCGGCGCATGGTGTTGCGCTCGAGCAGGTCGCCCGAGCCGATGAACACCTCCTGCGCGTCCCCGCGGCCAAAGACGAAAATGCGCTCGTGCTCCAGATACCGCCCGATGATGCTGCGCACCGCGATGTGCTCCGTCCGCCCGGGCACGCCCGGCCGCAGGCAGCAGATGCCGCGCACGAACAGCTCCACCTCCACGCCCGCCTCGCTCGCGCGCACGAGCCGCGCCATGACGTCCGCGTCATTCATGGAGTTGACCTTGATGCCGATGTAGCCGTCTGGGCCGAGGCGCGTCTGCGCGTCGATGTGCGCCAGCAGCTGCGGCTTGTAGCCCTCCGGCGCGACCCAGAGCGCCTCCGTCTCGCCGGCGGTCTCGCCGCGCGCGAGCCGGTCGAATGTTTTCGCCGCGTCGCGCCCGATGGCCGGGTCGCTCGTCAGGAGCATGAGGTCGGTGTACTGCTCGGCGGTCTTTTCGTTGTAGTTGCCGGTGCCGACCTGCGTGTAGTAGCAGATGCCGCCGGGGCAGCGCCGCGTGATGAGGCACAGCTTCGTGTGCACCTTGTATTTGGTCAGGCCGTAGAGGATGTCGCACCCCGCATCCTCGAGCATGCGCGAGTAGTCGATGTTGCTCTGCTCGTCAAAGCGGGCGCGCAGCTCGAGCAGGCACTGCACCTGCTTGCCGTGCTCGGCCGCGTAGGCCAGCGCCGCCGCGATGCGGCTGCTGCCGGCGAGCCGGTAGAGCGTGATCTTGATCGACACGACGTCCGGGTCGTCCGCCGCCTCGTACAGCAGGTCGACAAACGGGTTGATGCTCTGATACGGCAGCGCGAGCAGCAGGTCGTGCTGCGCGAGATAGGCAAAGTAGTCGCCCTTTTGCAGCGCCACGTTTTTGGCCGGCGGCACCTCGGGACATGTCAGCCCCGCGAGGTCAAACTCCCCCGGCATCGCCAGCACGAACGACAGGTCCGCCGGCGCGTTCGTCACGAACAGCTGCCGCTTCGGCAGCCCGAGCAGGTCGCGCGTGAGCGCGCGCATCTCGTCCGAGACGCGGCCCTGCACCTGCGCACGCACCGGCTCGAGCCGGCGGCGCCGCCGCAGCAGCCGCTCCATCACGGCGCGCAGGTCCGCGTCGCACCCGTCCATGATGTCGCGCACGGAGATGTCAGCGTTGCGCGTCACGCGCACGATGGCCGTCTCGCGCACGCGCCGCTCGCCGAAGAGCAGGGGGGCAAAGTGCGCCACCAGCGGCGCCGTGAGCGCGAGCTTCTGCACGCCGTCGACCGTGAGACGGAAAAACTTCGGCAGCTGCGTCGTCGGCACCAATCCCGCGCCGCCGCGCTTGCCCGCAAAGCGCACGAGCACATACTGCTCGCGGTTGCGCAGAAACGGCAGCGGGTGCTCGGCATCGAGCACCTGCGGGCTCAGCAGCGGGCGCAGCGCGTCAAAGCGCCGCCGCAGCAGCACCTCGTCCGCCTCGTCGAGCCGGTCGAAGTCCAGGATCTCCACGTGCTGCTTTGCCAGCGCCGCCGTCACCCTGCGCCAGAGCGTCTCAAAGTCTTTTTGCTGCCGCGCCGTCTCGTCATAGATCGCGCGCAGCTGCTCGCGCGGCGTCAGGCCCGTGACGGCCTCCGTGTGCCACGGCTGCAGCAGCGCCCGGTCGAGCAGCCCGCCGACGCGCACCATGTAAAATTCATCAAGATTCGAGCAGGAGATGGACAGAAACTTCAGCCGTTCGTAGACCGGCAATGTCTCGTCGGCCGCCTCGGCCAGCACGCGGCGGTTGAATTGCAGCCAGCTCAGCTCGCGGTTCAAAAACAGGCCGGCATAGGCCGGGTCGGGCGCCCGGTCGGAAAACAGGCCGCGGCTGTCGCTCTGCGCGGCCATCTGGCGCAGCGCCTGCGCGCCCGGCAGCTCGGCGCCGGAATGGTGGGGCATATCCTCGCCTCCTTGGGTTCTGCACGATATTAAACCATTATACCCGAACTGTCCAACATTGGCAATCCCCGTGCAAAAAGGTTGCAAAACCGGGGCGAGACTGCTATAATTTTGGCATACAATAACCCCGATGAAATTCTGGAGGTAAGATCATGGATACATTCCGCGTGCTCGAAATCAAAAAGAGCGTTTTTGAAAACAACGACCGTCAGGCAGATCTGCTGCGCGAAGAGCTCAAGCGCAACCACACCTTCCTGCTCAACCTCATGTCCTCGCCCGGCAGCGGCAAGACCACGACCCTCATGGCGACTATCAACGCCCTGAAGGACGACCTGCGCATCGGCGTCATGGAGGCCGACATCGACTCCGACGTCGATGCCGCGACCATCTCCACCAGCGGCGCGAAGGTCATCCAGCTGCACACCGGCGGCATGTGCCACCTCGACGCGGGCATGACGCGTCAGGGCCTCGAGGGCCTCGGCACCGAGAACATCGACCTCGCCATCCTCGAGAACGTCGGCAACCTCGTCTGCCCGGCGGAGTTTGACACCGGCGCCGTGAAAAACGCCATGATCCTCTCCGTGCCGGAGGGCGACGACAAGCCCCTGAAGTACCCGCTCATGTTCTCGATCTGCGACGTGCTGCTCGTCAACAAGATCGACGTTGCGCCGTACTTCAACTTCGACCTCGACAAGTGCATCGAGCGCGTCAAGAAGCTCAACCCGAACATTCAGGTGTTCCCGATCTCCGCGCTCAAGGGCGAGGGCATCGAGCCGTGGGCCGACTGGCTGCGCACGCAGACGAAGGCCTGGAACGCATAAGCACCGAAAGCCAAAACCGGGACGCTCCCGTCGGAGCGTCCCGGTTTTTTGCTGTTTCAGGCCCTGCACACCGGGCGCACGTATTTGAAAAACCGCGCGCAGTCGTGGTAGAAGTAAAACACCCTGCCCGGCGTCAGGTCGAGCCGGTAGCCGCTGGCGGCATAGTCAAAGTCGCGCATGGCCTGCTCGACCTTCGCCTCCACGGCGGTGTTCTGCGTCTCGAAATCGAACGGCCCGTGCTCGAACACGAGGTACTCCCCGGCGGGCACGTCCATGAGCTGCATCTGCGCCGGCACCGGCCCGGCATAGTCTGCGCTCAGGCGCACGCCGTAGGCCTCCGCCAGCGGGATGCCCCAGCTGCAGATGCGCCCCGTCGGCTCGTTGATCCAGGCCATGAGCTGGCCGCTGCCCGCGTCCTCGCCGGTGCCGCCCGCGTCGTCGAGCTTGCCGGGGATGCTCGCGAGCAGGCCGCAGATCGTCTCGCAGTCCTGCCCGGGGATCTGCGCCTGCCGCTGCCAGAAGTCCCAGTAGCCGATGCTCTCATAATTGCGGATGTGCAGGAACTTGTGCGCCGGGATGTGTACGAAATAGGTTTGGACCTCGCCCGCGTTTTGCGTCTCGTTCATGTGGTTTGCTCCTTCCATCAGATAACAGTCAAACGGCCGCAGGATGGTCTGGAGCACGACGGGGCCGGGCGCGGCCCGGTAGGCGCTGGGGCTCACGCCGTAGGCTTTTTTGAACGCGTGCGTGAAGGCCTCGTTGGAGGAAAAGCCGTACTGCACGGCGATGTCGAGAATGCCCGCGTCGGTGTCGCGCACGTCGCGAAGAGCAAACGCCAGCCGCCGCAGCCGCAGATAGTCCCGGAGCGTCATGCCGGCCAGCTCCCGGAACTTGCGCGACGTGTAGTATTCGGAGTAGCCGAGCTTTTGCGCCAGCGCGCGCAGGGTCAGCGCCTCGTCCTGCTGCGCGCGGATGCAGTCGTCAATGATGGTGATGATGTCCTGAATGTTCCGGTGCCACTGTGCCATGCTGTGTGCCTCCTGACTGTTCGATGCGTCGATCTTAGCGCAAATGCGCCGCCGCTGCCTGATTTTCGTTGCGTTTTTTCACGGGTTGGCCTGCGCCCACGCGCGCACAAAGGCGGCGAACGTGCGCACGAGCGGCTTACCCTCGCTCTCCGGCGGGATGGCCATGGCGATCGTGCGGTGCGCCGGGGGGTCGAGTGGACGCACGACAACGTTGTGGTGGTCCGAGCGCAGCACGAGCTCGTGCGCGATGCAGATGCCCAGCCCGCTCTCGACCATGGAGATCATGGCGTAGTCGTCCGCCGTCTGAAAGCGGATGTCGGGGTGCACGTGCGCGGCGTCGAGCACGCGCAGCGCATCGCGGTTCGTGCTGTCGACGAGACTCACGACCGGCTCCGTGCCGAAGGCCGTGATCGGCACGGCGTCCAGCTCCGCCAGCGGGTGCCCCGCCGGCAGCACGGCCAGCAGCCGGTCGCTGCACACGGGCACGATCTCGCCCGGCAGCTCGCTCGGCAGCGAGACAAAGCCCATATCCACCGTGCCGCTGCGCACGTAGGCGTCCACCTCGGCGTAGGCCCCGTCGAACAGGCGGAAGCGCGCCTCCGGGTGCTGCACCTGAAACTGCTTGATCATCGGCGGCAGCCAGTTGACCGCTACGCTCTTGAACGTCGCGATGCGGATCGTGCCGCCGGCGCGCTCGCGCACCTCCTGAATGCGGCCGCGCAGGTGCGCATCCGCCACGCACACCTGCTGCACGGCCGGCAGCAGCGCCTTTCCCGCCGGGGTCAGATGCACGCCGCCGCGGTTGCGCACCAGCAGCGGAAAGCCGCAGTCGCGCTCGAGCCCCGCCAGCAGCTGCGTCAGCGCCGACTGGGACACACCCAGCGCCTGCGCCGCGGCCGACACGCCCGCGCACTCCACCGTTTTTAAAAACGCCTCATATTGCCGCAGTGTCACACGTACCCGCTCCTTGTCCGAACTTTTTCGGTTAAAATAAGATTATCTTATATTATACGCGCAGCTTCCAAAAAGTCAAGCGCAGAAATTTTTCCTGATATTGCAGGGAAAACACCGATTTTCGCCCGAAAAGTGTGAATAAATTGTTGACACGGCGGGGAAAGTGGCGTATCATACACTCATCTTGTTTTTGAGGGAACTATATAAGGTTTCCTAATGAAAGGGGCAAAACATCATGGGCACTGCTTCGAGCGGTGAATGGATCGCCATATTACTGTATTTTGCGCTGGTCATCGGCGTCGGTGTGTATTTCTTCATCCGTGACCGCCATGTGGAGGGCGAAAAAGAGTATTTCCTCGGCGGCCGCAGCATGGGCGGCTGGGTCGCGGCGCTGTCTGCCGGCGCGTCGGATATGAGTGCGTGGGTGCTCATGGGCCTGCCCGGCTCGATCTATCTGTACGGCATCGGCAAGGTGTGGATCGCCGTCGGTCTGGTCATCGGCACGATCTGCGCGTGGGTGTTTGTCGCGCCGCGTCTGCGCCGGTATTCCATCCGCGCGAACGATTCGATCACGATCCCGCAGTTTCTCACCAATCGCTTCCAGTCGAAGAACAAGGGCCTGCAGATTATCTCGGCGATCGTGTTCGTCGTGGTCTACTGCATTTACAGCGCCTCGAGCATCTCGGCCTGCGGCACACTGTTCAACACCGTCACGGGCATGAGCGCCAAGACGGCCATGATTATCGCCACGGCCATCATCCTCGTGTACGTGTTTCTCGGCGGCTTCAACGCCGTGTGCTGGACGGACTTCTTCCAGGGCATGCTCATGCTTGCCGCGCTCATGCTCACGCCGATCCTCGCGCTGTTCGTCATGAAGGGTGCAGACTTTGTCGCACCGGTCATGGCCGTTCCGGAAAACTACTATAATGTGCTCTCCGGCGGCGGCTTCAACTGGAAAAGTATGTCGGATATCATTTCCGGTCTTGGCTGGGGCCTGGGCTACTTCGGCATGCCGCACATCCTTGTGCGCTATCTGTCCATCAAGTCCGAGCATGAGATGCGCAAGAGCCAGATCATCGGCTGCAGCTGGATCCTGATCATCCTGGCCATGTCCGCCGTCGTCGGCCTGATCGGCCGCCAGTTCCTCGGCGAGATCGACAACGAGAACCTCGTCTTTGTGCACATGGTGCGCCGCCTGTTCCCGGCGTTCATCTCCGGCGTGCTGCTCTCGGCCATTCTTGCCGCGGCCATGAGCACGGCCGACTCCCAGCTGCTTGCGAGCAGCAGCGCCTTCGCCTCCGATATCTATAAGCCGGTCATCCGCAAGGACGCCACCGACCACGAGATGCAGTGGGCGGGCCGCATCATCGTCATCCTCATCTCCGTCGTTGCGTTCTTCATCGCGGCTGACCCGAACTGCGGCGGCATCATGGCGCTCGTCGAGTGCGCATGGGCGGGCTTCGGCTCCGCGTTCGGCCCGGTCATCCTGCTTTCGCTCTACTGGCGCCGCCTGACGTACTCCGGCGCGGTCGCCGGCGTGTGCGTGGGCTTCGCGGTCGATGCTCTGTGGTATGCGTTCCTGTCCACGCCGACCGGCCTGTATGAGATTATCCCCGGCTTCCTGTGCGGCCTGATCGCGGCAGTCGTCGTGTCGCTGTGCAGCAAGGCCCCGTCGAAAGAGGTCACCGACCTGTTTGACCGCGCCTTCGAGCCCACGGACTGAACCGAAATCGTTCCCAAATAAAGCCGTCCCTCTCCGGAGGGGCGGCTTTTTGCACATTTTCACCAAAATGTCCTGCGTGATACTTGACATCGGGGCAGGGAATCTGTATTATCTAATGGTAAAAGGAAACGGTATTAGTGAAATATCCATTTTCCACCCGGCCCCGGCCGGAGAAACGGAGTGAACCGATCATGGATTATTTTGAACAGGTCGCGCGCGAACAGGTGCGCGCGATGATCCTCAACCATGCGCGCCGCGAGGACCTCAGTCAGGTCTTCTCGCAGGGCGAGATGCGCCTGCTCGGCTGCCTCAACGCCGGGGCGGACGGCCGCACGGCCGGCGAGCTGAGCACGCTGCTCGACCTGAGCACGGCGCGCATCGCGGCCATGCTCAACAATCTCGAGCGCAAGGGCGCCATCACCCGCGCGCGCGACACGGCCGACCGCCGGCGCGTCGTCGTGCGCCTGACCGACCAAGGGCGGCACGAGGTGCAGACGTCGCTCGACGAGGCGGTCGCGTGCCTGTCGGAGGTCTATCGCCGCATGGGCGAGGCGGACACGCGCGAGCTGCTGCGTCTGAGCGACCGGGCGGGGACCATCGCCCAGCAGATCTATGAAGAGCAGAAGGAGGACGCGCCATGCGGGTGCTGAAATACCTGCGCGGGCACATCCCGGCCGTGGCGCTGATCGTGCTGCTGCTCGTGACGCAGTCGTTTTGCGAGTTGTCGCTGCCGGCGTACACGAGCCGCATCGTGGATACCGGCATCCAGAGCGGCGGCATCGAATACGCAGCGCCCCTCGCGCTCACGGACAAGACCATGGACGGCGTGCGCCTGTTTTTGTCGGACGACGACGCGGCAACGGTCAGCGCCGCCTACACGTATGATAACGGCGTCTGGACGCTGGGTGACACGGCGCAGCTGCCGGAGCTGGAGGGCATCTTCATCCGGCCGCTGGTCATGTATGCCCGCCTGTCGGAGCAGGGGGCGAACACCGTGCTCGCCCTGCGCCAGCAGATGCAGGGCGGTCTCATCACGCATGAAGAGATTCTCGCGCGCGGCGAAGAAGCACTCAGCGGCATGGGCACGCTCACCGACAGCGTCCTGCGCAGCGCGGCCGTGCAGTTTCTCAAGACGGAGTACGCCGTCGCGGGGCTGAACGTGGACCACATCCGCAACAGCTATCTGCTGCGCACCGGCGGGAAAATGCTCCTGCTCACGCTCGGCATGATTGCGGCGGCCGTGCTCTGCAACTATGTCGGCTCGAAGATGTCCGCCGCCATCGGGCGCGACCTGCGCGCGCAGGTGTTCCGCAAGGTCCTGTCGTTCTCGTCCGTCGAGATGGACAAGTTCTCGACGGCCTCGCTCATCACGCGCAGCACGAACGACGTCACGCAGATTCAGGCGGTGTGCGTGCTGATCGTGCGCGTCGTGCTCTATGCGCCGATCATCGGCCTCGGCGGCATCGTCATGGTCGCGCGCACGAAGACCGGCCTCGGCTGGATCATCGCGCTGGCCGTCGCGGCGATGCTGCTGCTCGTCGGCGTGCTGATGAAAGTCGCCATGCCGCAGTTTCGCACCATGCAGCAGCGCGTGGACGATGTCAACCTCGTCAGCCGCGAGGTGCTGACCGGCCTGCCGGTCATCCGCGCGTTCCACCGCGAGCGGCACGAGGAGGAGCGCTTCGGCGCTGCGAGCGCGGCGCTCCGGGACACGCAGCTGTTCGTCAACCGGACCATGGCGTTCATGGGCCCGGTCATGACGCTCATCATGTACGGCGTCACGGTCATGATCGAGTGGTTCGGCGCGAAAAGCATCAACGCCGGCAACATGCAGATCGGCGACATGATCGCCTTTTCGACCTATGCGTCGCTCATCATCATGGCCTTCATGATGATCACGATCGTGGCGGTGCTCCTGCCGCGCGCCGAGGTCTCGGCCACGCGCGTGGACGAAATTCTGCGCACACGCGCAAGCGTGCGCGACCCGCGCAGCCCCGAGCCCGTGCCTGCGGACGCGACCGTCACGTTCGACCATGTGTCGTTCCGCTATCCCGGCGCAGAGGACGACGTGCTGCACGACATCAGCTTCACGGCGCGGCCGGGCGAGGTCACGGCCATCGTCGGCTCGACCGGCTGCGGCAAGTCGACGCTGCTGAACCTCATCCCGCGCTTTTATGATGCGACCGGCGGCACGGTCAGCATCGGCGGCGTGAACGTGCGCCGCCTGCCCCAGGCCGGCCTGCGCGCCATGCTCGGCTACGTGCCGCAAAAGGGCGTGCTCTTCACGGGCGACATTCTCTCGAACCTCGAGTTCGCCGGCGACGTCTCGGAGGCCGACGCCATCCGCGCCGCCGCCACGGCGCAGGCCGAGGACTTCATCTGGTCGCGGCCGCACCACTTCCTCACGCCGGTGGCGCAGGGCGGGGCGAACGTGTCCGGCGGGCAGCGGCAGCGCCTGTCCATCGCGCGCGCCATCGCCAAGCACCCGCAGGTGTACCTGTTTGACGACAGCTTCTCCGCGCTCGACTATCAGACGGACGCCGCGCTGCGTCAGGCGCTGGCCAAACAGACGCACGACGCCACGGTCATCATTGTGGCGCAGCGCCTGAGCACCATCCTGCACGCGGACCAGATCCTCGTGCTCGACGGCGGGCGCATCGTCGGCTGCGGCACACACGGTACGCTGCTGCGCAGCTGCGAAACTTACCGCGAGATCGCGCTCAGCCAGCTCAGCGCCGCGGAACTCGGAGAGGAGGGCTGACCATGGCGGGCCACAGACGCGGACCGGGCCGCATCCCGGAAAAACCGAAAAACTTCAAGGGCACGATCGGGCAGCTCTTCCGCTGCCTCGGCCGCTACCGGCTGCCGCTCGCGCTCGTGCTCGTGCTCGCGCTGGCGAGCACGGCCTTCGGCATCGTCGGGCCGAAGATCCTCTCGACGGCCACGACGGAGCTGGCCACCGGCCTCGGGCGCAAGCTCTCGGGCCTCGGCGGCATCGACTTCGGCAAGATCGGCAAGATCCTGCTGACGGTGCTCGCGCTCTATCTCGTCAGCGCGGCGTGCAGCTTCTTCCAGTCGTGGATCCTCGCCGGCATCACGCAGAAGCTCGCCTACCGCCTGCGCGGCGAGATCAGCAGCAAGATCCACCGCATGCCCATGCGCTACTTTGAGCGCAGCACCGTCGGCGACGTGCTCTCGCGCATCACCAACGACGTCGACACCATGTCCTCCGGCATGGCGCAGTCGGTCACGCAGCTCGTCACGAACGTCACCATGCTCATCGGCGTGCTGGTCATGATGCTGCGCATCAGCTGGCTCATGACGCTCATCGCGCTCATCGTGCTGCCGGTCACGGGCGTGCTCACGAGTCGGATTGTCAAGCGCAGCCAGCGCTACTTCGTCGCCCAGCAGAAAAACCTCGGCGACATCAACGGCAAGGTCGAGGAGACCTACGCCGGGCACAACGTCGTCTGCGCCTTCAACCGCGAGGGCGCGACGCAAAAGGAGTTTGACGCCATCAACGCGCGGCTCTACCGCTCGGCGTGGAAGAGCCAGTTTCTGTCCGGTCTCATGTCGCCCGTGACGACGTTCGTCAGCAAACTCGGCTACGTGTGCGTGGTCGTGCTCGGCGGCTCGCTCGCCGCGCGCGGCACCATCACGATCGGCGACATTCAGGCGTTTCTCAGCTACATGTCGAGCTTCACGCAGCCGATCACGCAGCTGGCGCAGATCAGCACCCAGCTGCAGACCATGGTGGCTGCGGCCGAGCGCGTGTTTGCCTTCCTCGCCGAGGCGGAGGAGCCGGCCGACCCCGCGCTGCCCGCTCCGGCGGACCATATCCGCGGCGACGTGTCGTTCCGGCACGTGCGCTTCGGCTACGATCCCGCGCAGCCGGTCATCCATGACTGGAGCTGCGACGTGCCGGCGGGCAGGACCGTCGCCATCGTCGGCCCGACCGGCGCCGGCAAGACCACCATGGTCAAGCTGCTCATGCGCTTTTACGATGTGGACGCCGGCGCCATCCTCGTCGACGGGCGCGACGTGCGCGACTATGCGCGCGGCGATCTGCGGCGTGCCTTCGGCATGGTGCTGCAGGACACGTGGCTCTTCAAGGGCACGATCATGGAAAACATCCGCTACGGCCGCCCCGACGCGACCGACGCCGAGGTCATCGCGGCGGCGAAGGCCGCGCGCGCCGACGCCTTCATCCGCACACTGCCCGGCGGCTACCAGATGGAGCTCAACGAGGAGGCGACGAACGTCTCCCAGGGGCAGAAGCAGCTGCTGACCATCGCGCGCGCCGTGCTCGCCAACGCTCCCATCCTCATCCTCGACGAGGCGACCAGCTCGGTCGACACCCGCACCGAGCAGCTCATTCAGGAGGCGATGGACCACCTCATGCGCGGCCGCACGAGCTTTGTCATCGCGCACCGCCTGAGCACCATCCGCAATGCCGACTGCATCCTCGTCATGCGCGACGGCAATATCGTCGAGCAGGGCACGCATAGCGAGCTGATCGCGTGCGGCGGGTTCTATGCCGCGCTCTACAACAGCCAGTTCGAGGACGTGGTCGCGTAAAGCAAGGCTGGCATTATGACAACCAAAACCGTGCAGAAATGCTGATTTCTGCACGGTTTTTCCATTCAAGAATGTGCATTATGTAAACTAATAGAGAAAATATGCAGTTATGGTAACCACATTATGAAAACTATTTCATTCAAAAACATTTGAAAAATCAACCATAATCGAGCAGAACTGCAATCGTTATGTAAACAAAATTATGTAAATAAGCAGAAGAACGTGGTGTCAACCATACTTATAGTTATGGTAATCAGATTATGACAACCGACATACGAAATATTTACTGTGATTTCAGCATATTTAAAATTAAATAAATCATTATGTTAATACAATTATGTAAACAAACTGCGCAAAGATCCGCCCCGCGCGAATTTCTCGCGCGGGGCAGAGGGAATCTATGCATTTTGGCAGGCTGCCGGTGCGCTGCGCGTCTGGCCGCGGTGAGCCGGTGCACCGTACATCCGGCTGTTGTGCGTCGTGTGCTGTGTATCTGGCTTGTACGCTGAGACGTGCGCGGCGGACCATGCGCACACACCCGCAGCCTTATGCGTACTCGACCTTGATGGTGTTCGTGTTGCCGCTGCGGCCGTTGATGATGCCGCCGGTGATGATGACCTTGTCGCCCTTTTCGAGCTGCATCACGCTGCGGCTGACCTGCAGCGCGTGGTAAAACAGCACGTCGGTGCTCTCGTACACCTCGCTCATGACGGGCGTGATGCCCCACGAGAGGGCGAGCTTGCGGTAGGCGCGCTCGTTCGTGGTCAGGCCGATGATGTCCGTCGGGCCGCGGAAGCGCGAGATCAGCCGCGCGGTGCGCCCCGTGATGGAGCAGACGGTGATGACCTTCGCGCCGATGTCGATGGCCATGCCGCACGTGGCGTGGCTGATGGCGTCGAGCGTGTCATGGATCTCAAACTGCGTCTTGGGGAAGCGCTTGGCGTAGTTGATGTGCGCCTCGGTGTATTCGGCGATGCGGGCCATAGCGCTCAGCGCCTCGACGGGGTGCTCGCCCGCGGCCGTCTCGCCGGAGAGCATGATGGCGCTCGTGCCGTCATAGACGGCGTTGGCCACGTCGGCGATCTCGGCGCGGGTGGGGCGGATGTTGTGCGTCATGCTCTCGAGCATCTCGGTCGCAGTGATGACGCGCTTGCCGAGCAGGCGGCACTTGCCGATGAGCTCCTTCTGGATGCTCGGCAGCTCCTCATACGGCACCTCGACGCCCATGTCGCCGCGGGCGATCATGATGCCGGTGCACTCGGTGAAGATGTCCTCGATGTTGTCGATGCCGGGCTGATTCTCGATCTTGGCGATGACGGAGATGTCCTCGCCGCCGTGCGCGCGCAGGAAGTCGTTGAGATCGACCAGGTCCTGCCGGCGCGATACGAAGGACGCGGCCACGAAGTCCACGTCGTTTTCGATGCCGAAGAGCAGGTCGCTCTTGTCCTGCTCGCTCAGAAACGTCTGCTTGAGCACCTTGTTCGGGAAGCTCATGCTCTTGCGGTCGGATAGCACGCCGCCGGCGGTGACGCGGCAGACGACGTCCGTGTCGGTCGTGGCGGTGACGGTCAGGGCGATGAGCCCGTCGTTGACGAGCACGGTGTCGCCCGACTCGAGATCCTGCGCGAGCCCGGCATAGCTCACGGACACGCGCTCGGCATTGCCGGTCACGGCCTCGGTCGTGAACGTGAACGTGTCGCCGCTGTGCAGCTCGATCTTCCCGTTTTCAAACGTGCCGATGCGGTACTCGGGGCCCTTCGTGTCGAGCATGATGGCGATGGGCAGGTCGAGCTCCGCGCGCAGCTTCTTGATGCGGTCGATGCGCACCTGGTGCTCGGCGTGCGTACCGTGGGAAAAGTTCAGGCGCGCGACGTTCATGCCCGCGAGCATCATGGCGCGCAGCGTCTCCTCGCTGTCGCACGCGGGGCCGATGGTGCAGACGATCTTCGTTTTTCTCATATTCCGACTCCCTCTCTGAATCCTGCGGTTTACTTTTTCTTCTTGCCGAACCAGCGGCGCTCCTTGCGGTTGCGGCTCTCGGGCGCGTCGTCGGTCGCGGTGATGTTCCGGGCGGCCTCGGCCACGGCGTCGGCGTCAAAGTCCACGCCCATCTCGGCCGCAGTATTGCGCATCTGCTCAAAGAACTCGAGCTGGGCCTTGAGCGTCTGGAGCATCTCGCGCGTAAGCGCAAGGCCGCTGCCGACGCCGGGGTCGATGATGATGCCGGTGTCGTTCGAGGAGAGCACGAGCGGGGCATAGTCCTTCACGCCGAGCTCAACGCTGCCCATGTTGCGCCACTGCAGCAGGCGCGCGCGGTTGGTGAAGGCGCAGAAGAACGTGCGCCCGTCGTCGGTGCGCACCTTGCCGAACTGCAGGTGCTGCTGACCGTCGGCCGGGGCGGTCTCACCCTCGGGCCGCTGGGCGGGGAAGAACAGCGGCGCCGCGATCATGGTCGCGGCCAGGCGCTGGAAGTTTTCCTTCGAGGCGTTGATCTTGCACGCGTCGAGCGCGTCGCGCAGCTCATCGGCCAGCGCGGCGCGCATGGCCTGCTCGGGCGTGCGCTCGCTGAGCTCGATGTGGAAATCGGGGTAGGCCACGCGCAGCATGTCCAGCGCGGTGCGCAGGCCCTGCACGTCCTCATCGGGGCGGTCGTTGGCGGCCACGACGAACAGGCGCGGGCGGTGGTTGGCGCTGCGGTCGACGATGCCGGAGGCGTAGAGCTCCTCGAGCTTCGTCTGCACGCACAGGGCGATGCAGTTGGGCGTCTCGCTCGTGGCGGTCACGGCGATGGCGTAGGTCTCGTTGCCGTCCTGCGTGGGCATTTTCGCCGTCTCGAGAATGTGCGGACGGCCGAGGGCGTAGGCGGCCTCGGCCTTGTGCTGCTCGCGCTCGGCGTCGGTCATGTCGTCGATGTTGTCCGGCTCCGTGTAGGCGCCGGCGGCCAGCAGCTCGCTCACGGCCTTGCGGCGGATGTCCTGAATACCGAGCAGCTGCATGGCGCGCGAGCGGTCGGCGGCGACGTGGTCGTACAGATCGTTAAAATTACTCATAAGTTTCCTTCCCGGGGCCCCATTCGCCCCTTGGTTTTCTTTGCCGCCATTATAACACACCCCGCGCCAAATGCAAAGCGCCGATTCGCCGCGGCAGATTGCACAAACATCGACGCGGGGCGCAAAAAATTTTCTTGCCGCAGATCGCCGGTTTCTCTTTGCAAGCGGCAAAAATATTGGTATAATGATTTTGTATGAAAACTTGGGTTTCTGCGCCTGTGCGCAGGACGCGGAAATTTTCAAAAAGAGAGGAAGTTACGATATGATTCCACACGGCAAAGAGATCAAGGTGTTCACCGGCTCGTCCAACCCCGACCTGGCGGACATGATCTGCAAGAACCTCGGCATCTCCCTGGGCAAGAGCACGGTCACGGCGTTTGCCGACGGCGAGTGCTCCATCTCCATCAACGAGCCCGTCCGCGGCGTGGACGTGTTCATCGTGCAGAGCACCTGCAAGCCGGTCAACGACAGCCTCATGGAGCTGCTGGTCATGATCGACGCGATGAAGCGCGCCTCCGCCGGCCGCATCACCGCCGTCATCCCGTACTTCGGCTATGCCCGGCAGGACCGCAAGGCCAAGGCCCGCGACCCGATCTCGGCCAAGCTCGTGGCGAACCTGCTGACCGTCGCCGGGGCCGACCGTGTGCTGACCATGGACCTGCACGCCGCGCAGATCCAGGGCTTCTTTGATATCCCGGTGGACAACCTTTACGGTGCGCCGCTGTTTGCCACGCACTACCTGCGCCGCTTCGGCTACGGCCGCGAGGACATGGTCGTCGTCTCGCCGGACGTCGGCAGCGTGGCGCGCGCGCGCTCTTTCGCCATGAAGATGGGGCTCGGCCTCGCCATCGTGGATAAGCGCCGCGAAAAGGCCAACTGCTCCGAGGTCATGAACATCATCGGCAACGTGGAGGGCAAGACCTGCCTGCTGCTCGACGACATGGTCGACACGGCCGGCAGCCTGTGCGGCGCGGCCAAGGCCATCGTCGAGGTCGGCGGCGCGAAGGAAGTGTACGCCTGCGCGTCCCACGGCGTGCTCTCCGGCCCGGCTATCGACCGCATCAACGACAGCGTCATCGACGAGCTGCTCCTGCTCGATTCCATTCCGTATCCGAAGGACAAGCCGGCCTGCGACAAGATCCACTATCTGCCCGTCGCGCCGATGTTCGCCGAGGCCATCAACCGCATCTATGAGGAAATGAGCATCTCCTCGCTGTTCGAGTGATGTTTTTTTCCGATCACGGCGGCGTGCAGTGGCTGGTCGTGTTTCTCGGCAACCCGGGGTTGAAGTATCAGAACACGCGGCACAACGCGGGCTTTCTCACGGCGGACGTCGTGGAAAAGGACTGCGGCGTGCACATCGACCGGCTGCGCTTTCACGCGCTCACGGCACAGGCGGAGCTCGGCGGGCAGAAGGTCCTGCTCATGAAGCCGCAGACGTTTATGAACAACTCCGGCGAGGCCGTGGCGCCGGCGGCAAAGTTTTATAAGGTGCCGCCGGAGCATATTCTGGTCGTATCGGACGAGATCCACCTGCAGCCGGGCCGCCTGCGCATCCGCACGAAGGGCTCGGCCGGCGGGCACAACGGGCTCAAGAGCATCATTGCCTGCCTCGGCACGGACGCCTTTCCCCGCATCCGCATCGGCGTCGGCGCGCCCCCGCACCCGGACTATGACATGCCCGACTGGGTGCTCGGCACGTTCCGCGGCGCGGACAAGACCGCCATGGACGACGCGGCCGTGCGCGCGGCCGAGGCCTGCGCGGTCTATATCCGCGACGGGGCGGACCGCGCCATGAGCCGCTTTAACTGAACACCTGTCAGGGGTTTCCCACGTCCACCGGAACCGCCGCAGCCGACCGTGGGGCCAATCGCCGCCGGACGCTGCGCGAAACCGGTCGAGCCGCAGGAGGCCCCTGATCTATTCGCAACTGGAGAAAAGGAGGAGCGCATCCCTTGAAAAAACACTGTATCGCCATGCTGCTCGCGGGCGGGCAGGGCTCGCGGCTGTACGCCCTCACGGCGAAGGTCGCCAAGCCCAGTCTCCCGTTCGGCGGCAAGTACCGCATCATCGACTTTCCGCTGTCCAACTGCGCCAACTCCGGCATCGACACCGTCGGCGTGCTCACGCAGTACCAGCCCCTGCTGCTCAACCGCTACATCGGCAGCGGCCAGGCCTGGGACCTCGACAGCATCGACGGCGGCGTGTACATCCTGCCCCCGTACCAGAGTGCGGGGGAGCGCGGGTCGTGGTTTTCCGGCACGGCCAACGCCATCTATCAGAACATGGACTTCATCGAGATGTATGACCCCGACTGCGTGCTCATCCTCTCGGGCGACCATGTGTACAAAATGGACTATGACAAGATGCTCCGCGCACACGAGCAGGCCGGCGCGGCCTGCACGATCTCGGTCATCCAGGTGTCGATGGATGAGGCGAAGCGCTTCGGCATCATGAACGTCGGGCCGGACGGCTTTATCAACGAGTTCGAGGAAAAGCCCGCCCACCCGAAGAGCGACCTTGCGAGCATGGGCATCTACATCTTTGACTGGAAGGTGCTGCGCAGGTATCTGATCGAGGACGAGGCAGACCCTAACTCCGACAAGGACTTCGGCAAGAACATCATCCCCAAGATGCTCGCCGCCGGGGAAAAGCTCCTGCCGTACCGGTTCGAGGGCTACTGGCGCGACGTCGGCACCATCGTCAGCCTCTGGGACGCGAACATGGATATGCTCTCGCCCACGCTCATCAACCTCTATGACCCGAAGTGGCCCATCCGTGCCAAGAGTCCCATCCGCCCGCCGCACAGCATCGGCCGGCAGGCGGAGGTCGTGCACTCGATCATCACCGAGGGCTGCACGATCGAGGGCCATGTGGAAAACTCCGTGCTCTCCAACTCCGTCACCGTCGGCGCGGGCGCGCGCGTGCTCTACAGCATCCTGCACCCCGGTGTCGTCGTGGAGCCGGGCGCCGTGGTGGAATACGCCATTCTCGGCGAGGGCACGGTCGTCGGCGCGGGCGCGCACGTCGGTGCGCAGCCGGACGGGACGGACGACTGGTGCGTCGCCACGGTCGGCCCGGATGTGGCGGTGCCCGCCGGGGCGACGGTCCCGGCCGGGGCCATGATCTATGACGGAGCGGAGGTGCACGCATGAGCAAGGTACACGGCATCGTTTACGCATATCACAGCTCCCCGCGGCTCGGGGACCTGACGCGCTACCGCACGAACGCATCGCTGCCGTTTTGCGGGCGCTACCGGCTGATCGACTTTGCGCTCTCGTCGCTCTCGAACGCGGGCGTGCACAGCGTCGGCGTTATCATGCAGCGGGATTATCAGTCTCTGCTCGACCACCTCGGCAGCGGCAAGGCGTGGGACCTGTCGCGCCGCAGCGGCGGGCTGCACCTGCTGCCGCCGTTCGGCGTCAACACGCGCGGCGACTATACCGGCACGGCCGAGGCGCTCAATGCGGTCATCTCCTACGTGCGCAACATTCCGGAGTCCGAGATCGTGCTCATGCCGGCGGACATCGTCTGCAACCTCGACCTCGCCGCCGCCATCGCGCAGCATGACGCCTCCGGCTGCGGCATCACGGCTATCTGCCGCGGCGGCGCCGTCACCGGGGAGCACCACCGCTACCTCACGGATGACCACGGCCGTGTCACGAAGCTCATCACGAGCGCGGCGGCCGGCACGGGCGTCGCCTCGATGGAGATCTACATCATCAACAAGGACGTCCTGCTGGACATCCTCGATTTCTGCGCGCAGGAAAACCGCTTCCACTTCCACCGCGACGGGCTGTTTCAATATCTCGGCCGCGGCGGCACGATGGACGTGTTCCTGCACACGGGCTACGCCGTGCGCGTGGACGCGGTCGCGGACTATTTTGCCGCCAGCATGGATATGCTGGACCCGGCGGCGCGCGCATCGCTCTTCCCGGCCGACCGCCCGGTGCGCACGAAAGAGCGCGCGGACGTGAGCACGTATTACGGCGAGCACGCGCACGTGGAAAACTGCCTCGTGGCCGACGGCTGCTTCATCGAGGGCACGGTCACGGACTGCATCCTGTTTCGCGGCGTGCGCGTCGCGCGCGGGGCGCACCTGAGCCGCTGCATCGTCATGCAGGACACCTGCATCGCGGCGGATGCCATGCTGCAGTACGTCATCGCGGACAAAAACGTCCGCATCGGCCCGGCCGTCACGCTCACCGGCTGCGAGGCCCTGCCGATCGTGATCCCCAAGGGCAGCGAGCTCTGACCCGAACGAACCCAGAAAAGGAAGATTCGATTTTATGCCAATGACCAATCAGATTTCCCGCGATGAGCTGCGCGGCGCCATTGCCGACAAGCTCAGCGCACACTTCGGCGTCACAGCCGAGAACGCGACCGATGAGCAGGTTTTTCAGGCTGCGGCCATCGTCATCCGCGAGATCCTCTCGCGCCTGCACACGTTCGACAGCCGCACCGCGCCCGAGCGCGAGGTGCACTACCTGTCGATGGAGTTTCTCATGGGGCGCTCCCTGATGAAGGACGCGTTCAACCTCGGCATCGGCGACGCGCTCACCGGCGCGCTCGAGGACCTCGGCCGCAGCGCGGCCGACATCTTTGAGACCGAGCCGGACGCCGGTCTCGGCAACGGCGGTCTCGGCCGCCTTGCCGCGTGCTATATGGACAGCCTCGCCACCGAGGGCATCCCCGCCACAGGCTATTCGCTGTGCTACGAGCTGGGCATTTTCCGGCAGCGCATCGTCGGCGGCCGGCAGACCGAGGTCGCGGACAACTGGCGCACGGCCGCGGCGAGCTGGCTCGTGCCGTGCCATGAGGACACGGTCGAGGTGCGCTTCGGCGGCCGCGTCGAGCCGCATTGGGACGCCTACGGCCACTACCACGGCGAGCTGCGCGGTTATGAGAGCGTGCTGGCCGTGCCGCGCGACATGCTCATCGCCCCATATGGCGACGGGCGCGTCAACACCCTCCGCCTCTGGGAGGCGCACAGCCCGAACGACCTCGACATGTATCTCTTCGCCGCCGGCAGCTATGTCCAGAGTCTCGAGCAGCGCACGATGGCCGAGGTCATCACGAAGGTGCTCTACCCGGCGGACGACCACATCGAGGGCAAGACCCTGCGCATCCGCCAGCAGTATTTCTTCGTCTCCGCGACGGCGCAGAGCATCCTGCGCGCCCACCGCGCGCGCTACGGCACGGTGCGCAACTTTGCCGAGCACCACGTCATCCAGATCAACGACACGCACCCGACGCTCATCATCCCCGAGCTCATGCGCCTGCTGCTCGATGACGACGGCCTTGGCTGGGACGAGGCGTGGGCCATCGTTACCGCCTGCGTCAACTATACGAACCACACCGTCATGTCCGAGGCGCTCGAGACCTGGCCGCAGGGCCTCATCCAGAGCCAGCTGCCGCGCGTGTGGGAGATCATCTGCGAGATCAACCGCCGCTGGTGCGACGAGCTGCGCGCCCGCTTCGGCGACGATGCGCGCGTGGGGCGCAACCTCATCATTGCCGACGGCAGCGTGCACATGGCAAACCTCTGCCTCGCCGCGTGCAGGACCATCAACGGCGTCTCCGCCCTGCACGGGGAGATCCTGCGCCGCGACCTCTTCCGCGACGTCTGCGCGCTCAACCCCGGCCGCTTCACCTACGTCACCAACGGCATCGACCACCGCCGCTGGCTCGCCCAGTGCAACCCCGGCCTGCACGCGCTCGTGTGCGACGTGCTCGGCAGCGATGCCTATCTCCTGCACCCCGAGGAGCTTGCGGGTCTGGAGCGCGCGGCGAGTGACCCCGCCGTGCTCGCGCGGCTCGAGGAGATCAAGGCGCTCAACAAGCAGCGGCTGGCCGCGTGGGTGTTCCGCACCGACGGCTTCTCGCTCAACAGCGACGCGATCCTCGACGTGCAGGTCAAGCGCCTGCACGAATATAAGCGCCAGCTTCTGTGCGCCATGCGCATCACGCAGCTGCAGCTCATGCTGCACGACGACCCGGACCAGCCCTTCCAGCCGCGCACGTTCCTGTTTGCGGCCAAGGCCGCGCCCGGCTACGCCACGGCCAAGCGCATCATCCAGCTGCTGTGCTCGCTCGCGGCCGATGTCAATGCCGACCCCGTCTGCCGCGGGAAGCTGCAGGTGTATTTCCTGCCGAACTACCGCGTCTCCGCCGCCGAGATGCTCATGCCCGCCGCGCAGGTGTCCGAGCAGATCTCGACCGCCGGCAAGGAGGCCAGCGGCACCGGCAACATGAAGCTCATGATGAACGGCGCCGTCACGATCGGCACGCTCGACGGCGCGAACGTCGAGATGTTCGAGCAGCTCGGCGCGGACAACATGTTCCTCTTCGGCCTGCACGCCGACGAGGCCGAGGCCCTGCGCGCCGCGGGCTACGACCCGCAGGCATACGTCCGCCGCAGCCCGTGGCTGGGCCGCGTGCTCGAGCGCATGAGCTGCGGCTACGCAGACGGCGAGAGCTATGCCGACCTTGTCAGCAGCCTGCTCTACGGCGGCGACCCGTACCTGCTCCTCGCCGACTTTGACGACTATGCCGCCACGCATGAGCGGCTGTATACGACGATCGCGGACCCCGCCGAGCGCGCGCGCCTGTCGCTCGTCAACATTGCCCGCAGCGGTATTTTCGCTGCCGACCGCGCCGTGCGCGAATACGCCGAGCGCATCTGGGAGGTGCATGCATGAACCCTTATGTCTGCGTCGTCGGCGCCGTGAATCTCGACATTTGCGGCCGCCCGGAAAAAAAGCTCATCTTCCGCGACTCCAACCCCGGTGCCGTCACGCTCACGCCCGGCGGCGTCGGGCGCAACATCGCGCATGACCTGCGCCTGCTCGGCGTGGAGGTCAAGTTCCTCACCGCCTTCGGCGGCGATTCGCACGCCCAGCTTCTGCGCAACGACTGCGTGGAGCTCGGCATGGACCTCAGCTGCGCGCTCGATGTGCCCGGCGGGCGCACGTCCACGTATCTGTACATCACGGACGAGCGCGGCGAGATGCAGCTCGGCCTGTGCGATACGGACATCTCCGCCGCCATCACACCGGACTATCTGCAGCGCCACCTCGACGTGCTCGACGGCGCGGCCGCCGTCGTGCTCGACGGCAACCTGACGGCCGAGACCATCACCTGGCTCGGCGCGCACTGCAGCGCCCCGCTCTTTGCCGACCCCGTCTCCGTCACGAAGGCAGAGCGGATGCGCGCCTCACTCGGCGCGCTGCACACGTTCAAGCCCAACCTCACCGAGGGGCAGAACCTCACGGGCGAGTCCACGCCCGAGGGCATCGTCGCGGCGCTGCTGGCACAGGGCGTGCAGCGCGTGTTTCTCAGCATGGGGGCCGACGGCATCCTCGCCGGCACGCGCGGCGAGCTGGTGCACCTGCCGTGCCTGCCCACCTGCATGGTCAACACGACCGGCGGGGGCGACGCGGTCATGGCGGCGCTCGTCTGGGCGTATCTGCAGGGGCTCGACCTGCGCGAGAGCGCGGCGGCCGCCCTGCGCGCCGGCAAGGCCACGGTGGAATACCCCGGCACGAACAATCCCGATCTCGGCGTGCTCGTCCACGGCTGAGGCGAAGCGAAACAGAAAAAAGCAGCAGACTTCCGGCGTTGGAAGTCTGCTGTTTTCTTATAGCAGGATGGCAATGCGGTAAACGACTGCCGCCGCGCACCATGCGGCCGCGCACGAGCCGATGGCCGCAGCCAGCGCGCCCAGCCGGCTGCCGAGCTCCTGATGCATGGCCGCCTGTGCCGCCACGCACGGCGCGTACAGCGCCGTGAACACGAGAAAGCTCGCGGCCGCGGCGGGGGAGAACACGCCCGGCAGCGCAGCCGTCAGGTCACCGCCGAGCAGCACGCCGAGCGTGGACAGCACCGTCTCCTTGGCCAGCAGCCCGGTCACGAGCGCGGTCGCGGCGCGCCAGTCGCCGAAGCCCAGCGGCGCGAATACCGGCGCGAGCGCCTGTCCCGCCACGGCCAGCAGGCTCTCCCCGGCATTTGTGGCCACGCACCACGTGGGCGTGAACGTCCGCAGCACCCACACGCCCACGCTCGCCGCGAGAATGACCGTGAACGCCCGCGTGAGAAATTCCTTTGTGCGCACCCACATCCGCCGCAGCACGCTGCGCGCGTCCGGCCAGCGGTAGTCCGGCAGCTCCAGCACAAAGGACGCCGCCTCCCCGCGCAGGACCGTCCGGCCGAGCAGCCTGGCCGCTCCGGTGGCCGCCAAGATGCCGAGCGCGTACAGCGCCAGAAACACCACGGCGCTCCGCCCCGGGAAGAACGCGGCCGCGAAGGCGGCGTACACAGGCGCCTTCGCGCTGCAGCTCATGCACGGCGTGAGCACGATCGTCAGCGCCCGGTCGCGCCGCGTGGGCAGCGTGCGCGCGGCCAGCACCCCCGGCACGCTGCACCCAAAGCCCAGCAGCAGCGGCACGGCGCTCTGCCCGCTCAGCCCCAGCCGCCGCAGCGGCCGATCCATCACGAAGGCCACGCGCGCGAGATAGCCCGTGTCCTCGAGCAGGGAGAGGAAGAAAAACAGCGCCAGGATCACCGGCAGGAACGCCGCCACGCTCCCCACGCCCGCAAACACGCCCTCGCGCACCAGACCGTGCAGCAGCGGCCCCGCGTCCAGCGCTGTGAGCGCGCCGTCGGCCGCGTCCGCCAGCCAGGCGATGCCGCGCGCGAGCAGGCGGCTCAGGCACGGGCCGATGACATGAAACGTCAGGTAAAACACGCCGCCGAGCAGCCCCGCCATCGCGGGGTAGGCCGTGTACCGCCCCGTGAGCATGCGGTCGATGCGCACGCTGCGGCGGCTGCCCGGCAGCGCCCGCGGCAGGGTGAAAAACCGCACCAGCCTGTCCACCTGCGCAAAGCGCGCGGTGGGCAGCGCCTCGTCGCGGGGCATGCCACTCTCGCGCACCATGCGCGCCGCCGCCTGTTCGGCCGCCGCCGGTGCGCGCAGGGTGCCGCCGTCGTCGAGCCACTGCGTCGCCGCAAACACCGGCGGCAGCCCCGCCGTGCGCGCTGCCGGGGCGAGCAGCCGCGCGATCGTCCGCACGCAGGCCTGCACCGGCCCCGGCGTCAGTGCGCGCCACGGGTCGGGCGGCGGGCCGTGCGCCGCCTGCGCGGCCGCGTCCAGCAGCGCGTCGAGCCCCTCGCCCAGCGCCGCGCTCACCGGCACGACCGGGATGCCCAGCGCCCGCGCCAGCCCCGCCGTGTCCACCGACCCGCCGCCTGCGCGCAGCGCGTCCATCACGTTCAGTGCCAGCACGACCGGCACGCCCAGCTCCAGCAGCTGCAGCGTCAGGTACAGGCTGCGCGCCGGGCACGTCGCGTCCGCGATGCTGATGACCGCGTCCGCCGCGCCGCCGAGCAGGTAGCCGCGTGTGACGCGCTCCTCGTCCGAGTACGGCCGCAGCGCGTACACGCCCGGCAGGTCCACGAGCGTGATCTCCGGCCGCGCGCGGCACACGCCGGTGCTGCGCGTGACGGTCACGCCCGGGAAGTTGCCCGTGCGCGCGTTTGCCCCCGTGAGGGCGTTGAAAAGCGTCGTTTTGCCGCAGTTGGGGTTGCCCGCGAGCGCGAGGATCATGGCCGTGCCTCCTTTTTTCGGATAGCACAGCCTATGCGCAGACAAAAAGCGGTAGACTTGTACACGCGCGGGATGGTAAAATAAAACCGCGGCAAAAGAAAATGCCGCCCGAAAGGGCGGCATGATTCGGTTTTCGCTTCAGCGGAACGTGGCGGCGCAGTCGCAGATGTGCACGTCGATGCCCTTGCCGGAGGCGTACTCATTGAGCTTGCGCATGAGCTTCTCGCGGTTGGCGTTGACGATCTTCGTGGCCAGACGCTGCTTCTGGTCCTGCGACATGGTGCGCAGGATGCCCTTGACGATGCGCGACGAGGCCTCGGGCGTGTTGCAGGCGAGCTTGAGCACGGGGTTGATACTGCCGCTCTGGCTCAGCGCCTCGAGCACGAGCGGGAGCTGGGAATCCAGCTTGTCGGTATAATCCAGACTTTCGATCCGGAACGTCACTTCGATCATGATGAAAAACTCCTTTGCTGATACATAACGTGAATGGGGAGCATTATAGCAGAAACTTTTTGCGATTTCCACCGTTCGCGGCCAAAAAAGCTGACAACATTTCTACAATCTACGCGGGAGGTGACTTTATGTCCGATCACGATCACATCGACGCGCAATGGCTGCACGCAGCACAGTCTCCGCCGCCTCCGCCGCGCCGGCGCGGCCATGGCTGTGGCCTGAGTCTGCTGGTGCTCATCCTTGTGCTGGCGGGCGTGCTGTTTTATCCGCGCGTGCAGGCGCTGCTCACGCCGGTGCCCGCCGTGCAGATCCAGATGGAGTCGTCCGTCCTGCCGGACACGGCGCCGAACTGCGCCGCCAACCCGCGCGTGGCCGCCGCGCTGCACGCGGCGATGCGCGACCAGACGGACGCCACAGTCTACGACTGCGACGCCGAAACGCTTGAGGCCTGCATGGCCGAGCTGCTCGACGACCCGGAGCTCTGGGTGCGCTCCTACCGGTACACGGTCCACAGCGGGCTGAACGCGCACATCGCCGTCACGTTCGACTGGGTCTATCCCGACGACGGCCCGGCGCGCCGCGAGGAGCTCGCCCGGACGGCGGACGGCCTGCTCGCCGCCGCCCCGGCGGGGGACTATCCCCGCGCGCTGTATCTCTACGACTGGCTGCTGGAGCACGTGCACTACGTCTCGCGCGAGACGTATGACCAGACGGCCTATTCCGCCATCTGCGAGGGGGAGGCCGTCTGCGGCGGCATCGCCGATGCCTACGTCTACCTGCTCGAGCGCGGCGGCATCCCGGCGCGCGTCGTCATGGGCACGTCCCTGTCGGCCGACGGCACGGCCGACGGCCACGCCTGGGCCGCGGCGGAGCTCGACGGCGCGGTCTATTACTTCGACCCCACCTGGGACCTGCAGGACGACGAGAGCGAGGCGGCGCTGCCGGGCTATCTCAGCCACACGTGGTTCGCCCTCACGGCCGAGCGCATGGCCGTGCGCCACACGGCCGAGGACCCCACCATCTGGCCGGACAGCCGCGCCAACGCCGATAATTATTACGTCCGCAGCGGCTACACGGCGGCGGAGGCCTCCGTCGCAGCCGCAGCCGCCGCCGTGCGCAGCCAGTGGGATGACGGGCGCGCCGTGCTGGAGTTTCGCTGCGAGACGCCGGAGGTCTACGCCGGCATGCGCGCCCTGCTCTTCGACCGCGACCGGCTCTGGGACGTCTACCGTGCGCTCGGCAGCTACGTGCCCTCGTCCGGCTATCAGTGCGTGGATGACCAGCAGATCATCCGCCTCATCCCCGAGCGATAAAAACAGCGCCGCAGCCAGACAGGCTGCGGCGCTTGGCGTTCGTCGTTATTTGTTTTCCTTGTCGGCGTTCATGCTCAGGTAGGCGTTGATGAAGCCGTCGATGTCGCCGTCCATGACGGCCTGAATGTTGCCGTTTTCAAAGCCGGTGCGGTGGTCCTTGGCCAGCGTGTACGGCATGAACACGTAGGAGCGGATCTGGCTGCCCCACTCGATCTTGAGCTGCACGCCCTTGATGTCGGAGATCTTCTCAAGGTGCTCGCGCTCCTTGATCTCGGCCAGGCGCGCACGGAGCATGTTCTTGCAGTTTTCGAGGTTCTGGAAGTGGCTGCGCTCGACCTGGCTGGACACGACGATGCCGGTCGGGATGTGCGTCAGACGCACGGCGGACGAGGTCTTGTTGACCTTCTGGCCGCCCGCGCCGGACGAGCGGTACACGTCCATCTTGATGTCCTCATCGCGCAGCTCGATCTCGCTGTCCTCGGTGATCTCGGGCATGACCTCCACGGCGGCGAACGACGTGTGGCGGCGGCCGGAGGCATCAAACGGGCTGATGCGCACGAGCCGGTGGATGCCGTTTTCACTCTTGAGGAAGCCATAGGCGTTCTCGCCCTCGATCATGATCGTCGCGCTCTTGATGCCGGCCTCGTCGCCGTCGAGATAGTCCATGAGCTTGACGGTGTAGCCGTGGCGCTCGGCCCACATGTTGTACATGCGGTAGAGCATGCTCGTCCAGTCCTGCGCCTCGGTGCCGCCGGCGCCGGCGTGGAAGGTGAGGATGGCGTTGTTCGCGTCATACTCGCCGGTCAGGAGTGTCTCGAGCCGCATGGACTCGAGCGTCTCCTCAAAGCTGTGAAATTCGCTCTCGAGGTCGGGCAGCATCGAGTCGTCGTCCTCCTCAATGGCCATCTCGCACATGGTCAGCATGTCCTCCCACGCGCCGGAGAGCTTGGCATAGCGCTCGAGCTTGTGCTTGAGCGTCTTGATGCGCTTTTGCACGCGCTGGCTGTTTTCGGTGTCGTTCCAGAAACCGTCCTGCGCGCTCTCCTCCTCGAGCTTTTCGACCTCGTTGCGCGCCTCGTCGAGATGCAGCGCGCCGCCCAGATCGTCCAGCGCCGGGCGGAGGTTGTTGAGCTTGTTTTTATACTCTTCAAATGCAATGGATGCCATACGTTGAATCCTGCCTTTTTTCAGTCTAACTTACTTATTATAATCAAAAGCACCGCGCTTGTAAAGCAAAACCGCGCTCATTCGGCCTCGGCCTTCGGCTGGATGGACTCGTCGTTAACGATCCAGTTTTGTACGTCGATGATCTCGATGCCGTCGTCGCCGATGCGGTTGACGACGCGCGTGATGCCGGAGTTGATGATCATGCGCCGGCACATGGCGCACGAGGTCGTATCGTGCAGCAGCGTGCCGTCGGCGGCGCTGCGCCCGACGAGGTAGAGCGTGCCGCCGATCATGTCGCGCCGGGCGGCGGAGATGATGGCGTTGGCCTCGGCGTGCACGCTGCGGCACAGCTCGTAGCGCTGACCGCTGGGGATGTTGAGCTGCTCGCGGTTGCAGTAGCCGAGCTCGGAGCAGTTGACGCGCCCGCGCGGCGCGCCGTTGTAGCCCGTGGAGAGGATCTCGTCGTTCTTGACGATGATCGCGCCGTATTTGCGCCGCAGGCAGGTCGAGCGGTCGAGCACCGCGTCGGCGATGTTGAGATAATATTTGTCCTTGCTCATGCGCTGGTCCATGGCGGACGCGCCTCCTTCGTATCATTTTCGATTTTCTATCATATCGGAAAAGCCCCGCCGCGTCAAGGCCCGCACTGGTATTCTGCGCGCGGGTGTGCTATACTGTCCGGCAGGTGACGCTTATGAAAGAAAACTATCAAAAACAGCTCGACGCACTGCTCGCCGCCCTCCCGCCGGAGGGCAAACCGCGCCTGCTGCTGCAGAGCTGCTGCGGCCCGTGCAGCAGCTACGTGCTCGAGTACCTCACGCGGTATTTTCGCGTGACCGTGCTGTATTATAACCCGAACATCCAGCCGCGCAGCGAGTATGACCGCCGCCTCTACTGGCAGCGGGAGCTGATTCGTCAGCTCCCGACGCCGGAGCCGGTGGAGCTGCTCGCGTGCGAGTATGACGGGCAGCGCTATATCGATGCCGTCCGCGGCCTCGAGCGTGAGCCGGAGGGCGGCGCGCGCTGCACGGTGTGCTTCCGTCTGCGCCTGGAGGAGACGGCGCGGCAGGCGCGCGCGCACGGGTTCGACTTTTTCGGCACGACGCTCACCGTCTCGCCGCACAAGGACGCGCAGCGGCTCAACGCCATCGGCGCGGAGCTGGCGCAGCAATATGGCGTGCGCTGGCTGCCGTCGGACTTCAAAAAGCGCGAGGGCTATAAGCGCAGCATCGAGCTGTCGAAACAGTACGGCCTTTACCGGCAGGAATACTGCGGCTGTCTGTACAGCAAACCGGTTGACAACGCGGCGGCGGGGGAGTAGAATAACCGCCGTCACAATTCATCATGCGCAGGTGCCATACCCCTGTGCGCACAACGTGTGCAACGAAAAAAATGGGAGGAATTGAATTATGCACATCACCACGAGAAAGCTGACCGCCGCGGCGGTCACGGGCGCGGCCTATGCCGCATTGACGATGCTTCTGGCGCCGATCAGTTACGGAGCGATCCAGTGCCGGGTCTCGGAGGTGCTGTGCATTTTGCCGTTTTTCATCCCCTGCACGGCGTGGGGCCTGTTCGCCGGCTGCGCGATCGCAAATCTGCTGAGCGCGGCAGGCATTTTTGACGTGGTCTTCGGCTCACTCGCAACACTGCTGGCCGCGCTGTGCACGGCGTGGCTCGGCCGCGGCCGCGGCGCGCAGTCGTGGGTGCGGTGCATCCTCGCCGCGCTCATGCCGGTCGTGTTCAATTTTGTGTTTGTCGGTGCGGTGCTCACGTGGTCGCTCACGGACGCCGTGTTCCCGCACCTGAATGCATCGTTCTGGGTCTTCGGCGGTCAGGTCGCGCTCGGCGAGGTTGCCGTGCTCGGCGTGCTGGGCCTGCCGCTCATGCGCCTGCTGCCGCGCAACCCGAAGTTCCGCGAGATCATCCGCAGCTATCAAAAGGAGTGACGGAGCATGAACCGTTCCAGCGGTATCCTGCTGCCGGTGTCGGCCCTGCCGGGGCCGTGCGGCATCGGCGACCTGGGCACAGACGCCCGGGATTTCATTGACTTTCTCGCTGCCGCCGGGCAGCGCTATTGGCAGATCCTGCCCCTCAACCCGCCGGACGGCGCGCACTCGCCGTACTTGTCGGCCTCGACGTTTGCCGGCAGCACCGATCTGCTCTCGCCTGAGCCGTTTCTGGCGCGCGGCGCGCTCACGCTCGACGAGGTGCGCGCCGTCGACTGGGGCGAGGACCCCATGCGCGTGGACTATGACCGCGTACACGCGGGCAGGGCCGCACTCTGGGACGCGGCGTTCGCGCACGAAAAGGCATCTGTTGTACCCGCGCTGCGCGCGGCGCTCGCAGCGGAGCCGTGGCTGCGCGACTACTGCCTGTACATGGCCGTGAAGGAGGCGCAGGGCGGCGCGCCGTGGTACGCATGGCCGCAGTCCCTGCGCGACCGGGACGCTGCCGCGCTCGCGGAGGCTTTAGAGCGACTCGACGACCGCGTGCTCCTGCACGCCTACCTCCAGACGGAGTTCACCCGCCAGTGGGACGCGGTGCGCGCCTACGCCCACGCGCACGGCGTGCGCATCATCGGCGACCTGCCCATGTACGTCGCGCCCGACAGCGCGGATGTCTGGGCGCAGCCGGGGCAGTTCTGCCTCGACCCGGACGGGCAGCCGAGCGCTGCCGCCGGTGTCCCGCCGGACTATTTCAGCGCCGACGGCCAGCTCTGGGGCAACCCGCTCTACGACTGGGATGCCATGCGCGCGGACGGCTTCCGGTGGTGGAAGGAGCGCATCCGCGGCGCTGCAAAGCGCTACGATGTGGTGCGTATCGACCATTTCCGTGCCATTTCAAGCTATTGGGTGGTGCCGCGCGGCGAACTGACCGCCCGCGGCGGCCACTGGGCGCCCGGCCCCGGCCCTGCGCTGCTGCAGGCGCTGCACACGGCAGCGCCCGAGCTGGAATTGATTGCCGAGGACCTCGGCACGATCGATGACGACGTGCGCCGCCTCGTCGCGCGCTCCGGCTGCCCGGGCATGCGCGTGCTGCTCTTCGGCTTCGACCCGAGCGGCACGTCCGAGCACCGGCCCGACCGCGTGCGCGCGCACAGCGTCTGCTACGTCGGCACGCACGACAACGCGCCCGCCGCCGCGTGGGCGGCGCTCGGCGGCGCGGACGCCGACTATGCCATGCGCTGCCTCGGCGTGTACGACGTGGCGCGCCTGCCGGAGGCGCTGCTGCGCGCCGGCATGGGCTCGCGCGCGGAGCTGTTCATCGCGCAGATGCAGGATGTGCTCGGCCTCGGCGCCGAGAGCCGCATGAACACGCCCGGCACGGCCGCCGGCAACTGGGTCTGGCGGCTGCTGCCCGGTCAGGCGGACGCGCAGACGGCCGCGCGCCTGCTCGCGCGCACGCAGGCGGCCTGCCGCATATAAGCAGAACAGGAGCGGACACCGATCGCGGTGTCCGCTCCTGTTCTATGCAGTTCAGACGATCGCACGCACCTGCTCGATGAGCGCGCCGTAAAACAGCCGGTACCCCGCCTCCGACAGGTGGATGCCGTCGTCCGCGCTGAGCGCGCGGGTGTCGCCCCCGTCGAGAAAGCGCTCGCGCGGGTCCACGCACGGCACGTCCAGCTCGGCGGCGATGGTGCGCACGAGCCCCGAGTAGCGCTCCTGCGTGCGGTAGATGCGCCGCACGTCGCCCAGCCACTGCATCACGCCCGCGGCGCTCGCGCCGTTGTGGTCGATGCAGGCGAGGTACTTCACCTCGTCGATGGGCGGCAGGGTCGTGAAGATGGGCCGGATGCCGGCCTCGCGCAGCATCTGCACGATGGTGGTCATGTTCGCGCGGAATTCGTCCGCCAGCACCACGGGGTCGTGGTCCTGCTCCGGGTGCGCGGCCACGTCGGCCCAGTCATAGTTGCAGTCGTTGCCGCCGTATTCCACGAGTGCCCAGTCATAGCGGTGGCCGCGGGCCAGGTCGCGCTGCACGAGCGCGACGCCCTTGCGCGAGGTCGCGCCGAAGACGGACTTGTTCGTCACCTCGGCGTGCAGCCCGGCGAGCGGGGTCTCGAACAGGTCGGTGTGAAAATGATACCGCAGCTGCTCGTCCGGCAGTGTGCCCTTCATCAGCGAGTCGCCGAACACGGCGATGCGCAGCGTCTCTTCCATCGCGGATGCCTCCTGAAACTTTGGTTACTTCATCATACCGGGAGACACTTAAAGAATTATTAGAAATCCGCAAAGAAATCGCGGCGATCGGACAGATCGCCGCGATTGGCAGTTTCGGCAGGTTTATTTCCACAGTGCCGGGGGATACGTCCCGTCGGCGTGCAGGGCGCGCAGCGCCGCGATGACGCCGGGCTTGTCGTCCTGATACGTCAGGCCGAACCAGCGCTCGTCCGTCTGCAGCACGCGCGTGTTGACGCGCCCCTGCGCCGTGAGCGCGTCCATCATCACGGGCAGCAGGCACTCGCGCTTCTCGTCGCCGGGGGCGAGATCGCGCACAAAGTCGTCAAAATACTGCGCCATCACGTCCAGCATCGCCGCGTGATAGCCCCACATGTTCATGCTCACGAGCACATCGGGGTCGAGCAGCACGCCCGCGCCCGCGCCGGACGTGTCGCGGATCGTACCGTCCGGGCAGAGCTGGATCTTATAGGTCTCATGCACCTTGCGCAGCAGGCCGTCCTCCGTCGCGCACACGCCGCGCGTGACGGTGCCGAAGGGGCTCACGGTGTTTTTCAGCCGGTAGCCGACCATGGCGGCGTCCTGCGCGCCGCGGAGTTCCGGCAGTGCGGCGGCAATGGCGTCGATGGCGCCGCGGCCGTAAAAATCATCCGCGTTGATGACGGCGAACGGCGTTTCGATCACATCGCGCGCGCACAGCACGGCGTGCACGGTGCCGAGCGGCTTTTTGCGCTGCGCCAGCTCCGGCCGCGCCGCGGTGAAGCGGTCCGGCGTCTGGAACGCGTAGTCGATGCGGACGCCGGTGCGCTGCTCGATGCGGTCGCCGAAGAGGGCGCGCACATCCTGCAGCATCTGTGGCTTGATGATGAGCACGATGCGGTCAAACCCGGCGCACAGGGCGTCGTAGATCGCGTATTCCATGAGGATCTCGCCGTCGGGGCCGAGACGCTCGATCTGCTTGACGCCGCCATAGCGCGAGCCGAGCCCGGCCGCCATCACTACCAGAGTCATATCCATGTATGCAACCTCATTTTGTCATAGAGTATTACACAGCATAGCACAACCCGGTGGGAAATGTCAAACTTTGCTGATTGCCTTAAATTTCTGCCGCTGACATTCTATGCCCTTGCAAAAGCGGGAAGGGTGGGGTACAATCTGCTTCGACAAAGGTTGTCATAATTCCCTAGAAGGAGGACGGGCGCGCACGCGGCGCACCCGGAGGAACGATGAAGCGGATCTTATCCTTATTTCTGACGCTGGTGCTGACGGCGGCGCTGCTGAGCCCGGCGGCCGCGGCGGCGAATGAGACCGCCGGCAAAGACAGCGACTGGCTTTACATTACGCTTGACCCCGGCCACGGCGGCGACGGCGCGGGCGGAAACGACCCCGGCGCCATCAGCGGCACCTATGGCTATCAGGAGGCGGATCTTGTGCTCAAGATCGGCCTGTACTTAAAAGAGGAGCTCGAGACCTACCGCAATGTCCACGTGGACATGACGCGCTCGGACCGCTACGGCACGAGCGCCACCGCGCCCCTGAGCAAGGTGGAAAACCGCGTGCTCTACGCGGCCGGTAAGGGCTCCGACCTGCTCGTGAGCCTGCACCTGAATTCCTCGGCCAGCAGCTCCGCGCAGGGCGCCACTGTGCTCGTCAGCAACGGCAACTACCGGCCGGAGATCGCCAAGGTGCTCGACGGCGTTGCCGGGAACATTCTCGTGCAGCTCGAAAAGCTCGGTATTCAAAACCGCGATCTGACCAAGGAGAGCTCGCACGACGGCACGCGCTATCCCAACGGCAAGCTCGCCGACTATTACGGCATCGTCCGCTACGGCGTGGAGAACAACGTCCCATCCATGATCGTCGAGCACTGCTTCCTGAGCAGCAACAGCGACTGCCAGAACTTCCTGTCGAGTGACGCCAAGCTCCGGGCCATCGCGCAGGCGGACGCGCGCGGCATCGCGGCCTATTACGGCCTTGAGAAGAAGGACCCCGGCGAGGTCGATGTCGAGCCGCTGTTCCGCGACTGCCGCAGCCACTGGGCGAAGGACTACATCAACCGCGCGGCGGACGCCGGCTGGGTCTCCGGCGTGGGAGGCGGCCTGTTCCAACCGAACGGCACGCTCACGCGCGCCATGTTCGTGACCATGCTCGCGGGTCTTGCGGGCGTGGACGAGGCGGACTATCCCGGTAGCACGTTCCCGGACGTTCCGGTGGGGCAGTGGTACGCGCCCAGCGTGGCGTGGGCCGCGTCGGAGGAGATCGTCTCCGGCACGGGCGGCGGCCGGTTCGAGCCGAACCGGAACATCACGCGCCAGGAGATGGCGCAGATCATGGCGAGCTACCTTGCCTGGAAGGGCGTGGACACAACGCCGGGCACCGACCCCGCGGACTACAACATTCCCGACCGCGCCGACATTGCCGGCTGGGCGCTGGACAGCGTCTGCTTCTGCTATGAAAAGGGCCTGCTGTCCGGACGCGACACGGGCTTTGCCCCGCTGGCCAATGCCTCGCGCGCCGAGGCATGCGTCGTGCTGTGTGAGCTCAATGACTTCCTGCTCAAGAGCGGCGGTTGACTTCCTGCGCTTTCGGGGTATAATAAGGTCAACATACTGTTGAAATGGAGGAATCCACCACAATGAGTGACAATCACAACGAAACACCCGAAAACTGCACGCACGACTGTTCGACCTGCGGCGAGGCCTGTGCCCACGAGCACGAGGCGGAATCCATGCAGCAGCCGCTGCGCCCCGGTTCCCGCGTGGACAAGGTTATCGCGGTCGTGTCCGGCAAGGGCGGCGTCGGCAAGAGCCTCGTGACGAGCCTGCTCGCCTGCGAGATGCAGCGCCGCGGCCATCAGGCGGCCGTGCTCGATGCCGACATCACCGGCCCGTCCATCCCGCAGGCCTTCGGCGTCCACGGCGGCGCCATGGGCGGCGAGGACTTCCTGTATGCCAACCGCACCCGCACCGGCATCGAGATCATGTCCATCAACCTCCTGCTCCCGAACGAGACCGACCCCGTCGTCTGGCGCGGCCCGGTCATCGCCGGCGCCGTGACCCAGTTCTGGACCGACGTGCAGTGGGACAACGTGAACTATATGTTCGTCGACATGCCTCCCGGAACGGGCGACGTGCCGCTGACGGTGTTCCAGTCCCTGCCCGTGGCGGGCGTGGTCGTCGTCACGTCCCCGCAGGAGCTCGTCGGCATGATCGTCGATAAGGCCGTCAACATGGCCGACATGATGCACGTGCCCGTGCTCGGCATCGTCGAGAACATGGCCTACTACACCTGCCCGGACTGCGGCAAGCAGCACGCCGTCTTCGGCGAGAGCCACATTGAGGCCATCGCTGCCAAGCACGGCATCCCCAACACGGCCAAGCTGCCCATCGACCCCGCCATCGCGGCGGCGTGCGACGCGGGCAAGATCGAGGACGTGCAGGGCGACTGGCTCAGCAGCCTCGCCGACGCCATCGAGGGCAAGTAATTTCCCGCACAGAATCGAAAAACCGCTCTGCGAGATGCAGAGCGGTTTTTCTTAAATCAAATCACCATTTGTTGATGACCTTCTCGGCGAAGCCGGGGAGGTCTTTCACGTCCAGCACCGTGCCGTCGTCGAGCACGGCGCGGCCGTTGAACACGCCGAACACCTGATGCTGGTCGGACTTGATGAGCCCCACGTCCGAGCAGCTCGCGCGGTCGAGCACGGGGGTGTAGTCCATCTCGAAGCGGCCGTCGTCGCTCGTGAAGGTCCACGGCCGCATGTAGTCCGGCGTGGCCTTGCCGCCGTCGCCGGGGATGTGGAAGGTGACCTGGCTGAGCTTGTGCGCCCGGCCCTTGTAAAAGAGCATGTTCTCGCTCGCGGCGCGCGTGTTGCCAAAGCCGTAGCCGATGTTGAAGCCGAACCGCTCCCCGTCCACGAGACCGGAGGCGCTGCCCCAGTACCACGTGTTTTTGTACGTCCATACGCCGCGGCCCCAGTCGAGCACGGCGAAGCTGTCCGCCGGGTCAAAGGTGTACGTGCGGTTGTGGTAGCCGTAGGTCACGGTGCCCTCGGCGCGCATGCAGTTGATCTTCTGGTTGTAGTAGAAGTGCTTGTCCTTGTCAAAGGGCGTGGCGATGACCATGGATTCGGCCGGGATGTCCGTGAGCGTCACCTTCGCGTACAGCGAGCCCTCGGGGCCGAAGTTTTTCATCTGCGCGATGAGCACGCGGCGGTCGCCCTCGTTTTTGAACAGGATGCTGTAGTTTCGCCCGGCGCTGTGCACATCGCCCTGCTCGCTGCTCTCGGGCAGGCCGACCCTGCCGTTGGTGAAGGCCTTCATCGGGCTTTTCGTGATCTCCCACCCCTCGTCGAGGTTGAGCAGGGAGATGGAGTCGAGCCCCATGTAGCTGTTGTCCGCAATGGTCAGGGCCAGGGCGAAGTGGCCGTTGTTGATGCAGTAGTAGTCCCATTCCTTGATGCGCAGCTTGGGGGCCTGAATGTCGCTGCGGCGGTAGACGGGCAGCAGGGACTTCGCGTAGCCGGGCTCGGTCAGGTTGCCGCTCGCGTCGAGCAGGGGGCGGCGCTCGGTGATCTCGTGCTGATTCATGCTTCGCGCTCCTTTTTGATCTGCCGGATGTCCCGCCCCACGAACGGGAGCGTCTGGTATTCGCCCTCGATGCGCGACAGGATCTGCGGCGTGTATTTTTTCTGCAGCTCCTCGTTGGAGCAGTTCGTGCTGATGATGGTGGCCTTCTTGCGCGTCAGGCGCGTGTTGATGAGCGTGTAGAGCGCGCTCGTGGAGTAGGCCGTGATCATCTCGGTGCCGAGATCGTCGAGGATCATCAGATCGCAGCCGAGATACTGTTCCACGCGCTGCGCGGCGGCCTCGCCGCTGTCGCTGCTGCGCTGGAACTTTGCGCACTCGAACGCGTCGAGTGCGGTGGCGGCCGTCTCGTAGGCGACGGCGTAGCCCGCGCCGGCAACGACGCGCGCGATGCACGCCGACAGATACGTCTTGCCCAGCCCCGTGCCGCCCTGCAGCAGCAGGTTCATCGTCCCGGGGCGGAACGTCTGCGCAAACGTGCGGCAGACCTGAAACACGCGCTCCATCTTCGGCCGCGCGCTCTCGTCGTAGAGCGTCAGGTCGAAGTGCTCGAACGACTCGTCACCGTGCTGCAGCAGGCGGCTGAGGTCGCGCGTGAGCTCGGCGTTGTAGCGCCGCAGCAGGCAGCCGCACGGCTGGCCCTGCACGTAGCCCGTGTCATGGCAGCGGGGGCAGTCGTAAATGTCGTCGGTATAATCCACCGGCAGGTGGTGCGCCGTCAGCAGCTCGGCGCGCTGCGCCTGCGTGTCGAGGTTCGCGCGCTCAAGCGCGCGCAGCTCCTCCGTCGGATCGCTGCCGTGGCGCATCGTCAGGCCGACGAGCGCGATCATCTGCTGCTGCAGCGTCTGATCGAGCGCGCGCAGCCCGGGCACGCGGCGGTACGCGTCGTCCACGCGGCGGCGGTGCTCGCGCTCATTTTCCGCGCGCTGCTGCGCGATCTGTTCGCGGGCGCGCGCCAGATAGATCCCATTGCGGGCCATGCCGGTCCCTCCTTAGGTGTTGGTCTGCTCCATCTTGCGGAGCAGCTGTTCCACGCGGTCGAGGTCGTCGCGCTCGGCCGCCGGGGCGGTGGGGGCTGCGCGGCGCTTGCCCGCTGCGCGCGGGTCGCCGGTCTCGATCTCCTCGGGCGTGTGCAGCCCTTTTTCGTGCCAGCTCATGAGGATGCGGTTGAGGTACGCCCACTTGCGTGCCCCGGTCGCCACGACCGTGCGGTCGTATGCCTCGGCGATGGCGTCGCAGCCGAAGCCCATGTCCAGCCAGCTGGCAATATAGCTGCGCTCGGTGCGGCTCGGCGCGCGGTCATGGATCTGCAGCACCTGCAGCACCTGCTGCGCCAGCTCCTGCCGCGCCTGCCTGCGCTGCAGATATTCCTCCGCCTGCGCCGTCGTGTGGATCTCCTGATCGGCCCATGCGTAGGCCTCCTTTTCGATCCGGCGCATCGTCGGCGTGCCGGCGTGGCCGCGCTCGGCGCGGTATTCCTGAAACACGTAGTGGATCAGCTCCATGAGCACGTCGGCCGGGAGCCCCAGATAGTCCCGCAGGCCCAGGAGCATGTTCATCTCGGGCGTTGTGAGCTTGCGGCCGTAGAGCTGCTCGGCCTCGCGGCGCACGGTCTGCATCGGCCCGTCGCTGAGCATCCGGCTGGCGATGTCCTCGGCCGTGTACTGCGGCAGCTCGGCCGCGGGCACGAGCTTCGGTTCGGCCGTGGCCGGCTTGTCCGCCGGGGCGGGGGCTGCTTTCCCTGCGGCGGAGACGAGCCCGAGCGCGCACAGCCGCTCCATCGTCTGGCGCAGTTCGCGCTCGGTCAGGCCGATGCTCTCGGCGGGAAACGGCTTTCCGCCGGCGCGCAGCAGCGCCAGATATGTCAGGGCGCAGCGCCCGTCTTTTTCCCGCAGCAGCTTGTCCACTTCCTCGACCGGCAGCGACAGGCACACCGGCCGCGACAGCGTAAATTCGGCTCGATCCATGCAATTACCCCTCGGGTCACTAGAAATTCATGATAGGTTCACATTATAGCATGAAAATTGACTTGTAGCAAGAGCACCTGCTGTGCTATAATGCTATATGTATGACTATAACTAGGAGTGGGTCTATGCTGGAACTGCTGGCGCCCGCGGGCAACCTCGATGCCGTCATCGCGGCGGTGCAAAACGGGGCGGACGCGGTGTATATGGGCTTTGGCGACGGGTTCAACGCGCGCCGGAGCGCCGATAATTTCACACGGGAGTCGTTTGCCAAGGCCGTGCGCTACTGCCACATCCGCGGCTGCAAGGTCTACGTCACGCTCAACACCCTCGTGGGCGACCGCGAGATGGACGCCGCCGCCGCGCTCGCGCAGCAGGCGTCGGACGCCGGGGCGGACGCGATCCTCGTGCAGGATCTGGGCCTCGCGCGCGTGCTGCGCGCCGCCCTGCCGGACATTCCGCTGCACGCCAGCACGCAGATGAGCATCCACAATCTCGCCGGGGTCGAGGCCGCGGCCGAGATGGGCATCACCCGCGCCGTGCTCGCGCGCGAGCTCTCGCTCGAGCAGATCCGCTTCATCTCGCAGCACGCGAGCATCGAGACCGAGGTGTTCGTGCACGGGGCGCTGTGCTTCTGCCATTCCGGCCAGTGCTATATGAGCGCGCTCATCGGCCGCCGCAGCGGCAACCGCGGCGCCTGCGCGCAGCCGTGCCGCATGCAGTACAGTATGGGCGGCCGCATGGACGAGTACCCGCTGAGCCTGCGCGACAACTGCCTGGCAGACTATCTGCAGCAGCTCGCCGACGCGGGTGTCGCCTGCGTGAAGATCGAGGGCCGCATGAAGCGGCCGGAGTACGTCGCCGTGGTCACGGACGTGTACGCCCGCTGCATCCATGAGCACCGCGTGCCCACGCCGGAAGAAAACGACCGGCTCGCGCTGGCGTTTTCGCGCCAGGGCTTCACGCAGGGCTACCTGCTCGGCCAAAAGGGGCCGGACATGCTCGGCACCCGCGCGGCCGAGCCTGACCGCGAGGCCGAGAAGATGTTCACCGCCGCGCGCAAGGCGTATGCCGACGGCGAGCGCCGCCGCGTGCCCGTGAAGTTTTATGCCAAGGTACAGACGGGCGAGCCGGTCATGGCCGCCGTCATGGACGCCGAGGGCCACCGCGCCGTGCTCACCGGCCCCGTGCCAGAGCCCGCGCAGCGCGCGCCGCTGACCGAGCAGAGCCTCGCCGACCAGTTCGCCAAAACGGGCGGCACGCCCTATTATTCCACCGGCACCGAGAGCCGCATCGACCCGGGCCTTTACCTTCCGGCGGCCGCCGTCAACGACCTGCGCCGCCGGCTTATCACCGGCCTGAAGGAGGAGCGCGCGGCCCTGCCCGAGCGGCGGAGCCTGCCGCTGCCGCAGCTCCCGGAGGGGAAACGCTATTTTGCCGACCCTGCGCTCATCGTGCAGGTGCATCAGGCCGAGCAGCTCACGCAGGAGCTGGCCGCGCTGCGCCCGGCGTATGTGTACGTGCCGGTCGAGATTCTTGACACGGATTTCCCGCGCCTTGCCCCGTTTCTGGAGCAGGGGGCGCAGGTCGTGGCGGTGCTGCCGCGCGTCATCACGGACGATCAGGCCGAGGACATGCACGCTATGCTGGGGCGTGCCGCCGAAAACGGCGTGCAGGAAGCGCTCGTCGGCAACATGGGGCACATCTTCTTCGCCCGCCGGGCGGGGATGCGCGTGCGCGGCGACTTCGGGCTCAATGTCTTCAACTCCTTCACGGAGGAAGTGCTGCAGCAGGCCGGTCTCGTGAGCGCGACGGCGTCGTTCGAGCTGCGCGTGGCGCAGATCCGCGACCTCGCCAAGAGCATCGACACGGAGATGATCGTCTACGGCCGCCTGCCGTGCATGATTACCGAGCAGTGTATCATCCGCAACAGCGCGGGCCGCTGCAACTGCAAGGTGCCCAACAATCTGGCCGACCGGCGCGGGGCGCTGTTCCCGGTGCTGCCGGCGTTCGGCCACCGCAACCAGATCTTCAACGCGCACAAGCTCTACCTCGCCGACAAGCATGAGGACTATGAAACGGCGGGCCTCTGGGGCGTGCGCCTCATGTTCACGACCGAGACGCCGCATGAGTGCGTCGCGGTCACGCAGAGCTATCTGGGCCTGACGGATTACCGCCCGAACGGGCTGACCCGCGGGCTGTATTATCGGGGCGTGGAATGACCCGCCCGGGAGGAACGACCATGAACTGGATCCTTGCCTCCGGCTCCCCGCGCCGGCGGGAGCTGCTGGAGATGCTCGGCGTGCCGGACCTGACGATCCGGCCGGCCGCCGGCCCCGAGCGCGCGACGCCGGGCGCCGGCCCGGAGCAGACCGTGCGCGAACTGTCCCTGCACAAGGCGCAGGAGGTCGCGCAGACCTGCGCGCCGGAGGACATCATCATCGCGGCGGACACGATCGTCTATCTTGATGGCACCATCCTCGGCAAGCCGAAGGATCATAACGATGCCGTGCGCATGCTCACGGCCCTGTCCGGGCGCGAGCACATCGTCTACACCGGCGTTGCCGTCCTGCGCGGCGGCGAGCTGCGGCAGGCGGCCGAGCGCACGGCCGTGCGCTTTCGCACACTCACGCCCGCGGAGATCGAGCGCTACATCGCCACCGGCGAGCCGATGGACAAGGCCGGGGCCTACGGTATTCAGGGCCGCGGCGCGCTGTTCGTCGCGCATCTGGACGGCGATTATTTCAACGTGATGGGCCTGCCGCTGTGCAGGCTGGGACAACTGCTGAACGAACTGGGAGTCGAGCTGCTTTGAACTGGAAAACGTATCTGAAAAAGAAAGGCGCGCGCGTCGGTGCGATCGTGGTGGCGGTCGTGCTCGTGCTCGCGCTCATCGCCGGGGCGCTCGGCGGCCGGGCGGGATTCCTCACGAATCTCGACGGCATCGTGCGCGCACCGCTGCAGAAGGCCGCGACTGTCACGGCACAGTGGCTCGAGAGCATCTACGGCTACATTTATAAATATGACCAGCTCAAGGCCGAAAACGAGCAGCTGCGCACGCAGCTGGCCGAGGCCCAGGCGCAGGCGCGCGAAGGGCAGGAGGCGATCGCGGAAAACGAGCGCTACCGGGACCTGCTGGGCTTCACCCAGCGGCACACGGACTTCGAGCTCGAGCCTGCGAACGTCGTGTCCTACGGCGCGTCGAACTGGTCGAGCACGCTCACGCTCAGCAAGGGCAGCGACAACGGCATCGCGGTCGGCGACTGCGTCATGAACGAGTCCGGCGCGCTCGTCGGTCAGGTCATCGAGACCGGCAGCACCTGGGCGACCGTGCGCACCGTCATCGACGTGGACATGAGCGTCGGCGGCTTTGTCAGCGGCAGCGGCGCGACGGCCATGGTCCTCGGCGACTTCACGCTCATGCAGGACGGCTGCGTCCGCTTCGGCTATCTGGCCGAGGGCATGAGCATCTTCACCGGCGACACCGTGCTCACGTCCGGCAAGGGCGGCGCGTTCCCGGCGGGCCTCGTCGTCGGCACGATCACGGACGTGCGCACCGAGGCCGGCGGCCAGCAGACCTACGGCGTCATCACGCCCGCGTGTGACCTCGGCGAGCTGCTGCAGGTGTTCGTCATCAAAGACTTTGACGTGGTGAGCTGACATGTGGGCGGATCTCATCAACAAGGATAAAGTACACCGCGCGCTCTGGTGCGCGCTGTACATGGCCGTGACGCTCCTGCTGCAGAACACGGTCTTTGCGCACATTGCGCTCTTCGGCGTGCGCGCCATGTTCGTGCCGGCGGTCGTCGTGGCGGTCGGCGTGTTCGAGGGCGGCACGTGGGGCGCGGTGTTCGGCCTCGTCGCGGGCTATTTTGGCGCCATGGGCTACCCCGGCACGGGCATGCTCTTTGCCGTGCTCTTCGCGGTCATCGGCTTTGGCGCCGGCATGCTCGCGGACTATCTCATCAATAACAGCCTGCTGCCGTTTCTCGTGACGTGCCTGGCTGCGTTTCTGCTCACGGCCTTCTGCCAGATGTTCCGGCTGTGGATCTTCCACGGCGCGTCGTTCTGGCGGCTGCTGGCCGTGGCGCTGGGGCAGAGCGTGTTTTCGCTGCCGCTCGCCGTTCCGTATTACTATATCAGCCGTGCGTTTCACCGCCGGCGTGCCCTGCGCTGAGTTTTTCGGCGCGCCCGACCCCCGAAAGGATCTTCGCTATGGAAAAACCCATCAAACCCGGTCGCGTCGCCGCGCTCGCGGGCTTCCTCGTGCTGCTCGTGATCGTGTTCGTCGTCGCGCTCTATAAGCTGCAGATCGTCGACGGCAAGGCGTACTATGAGGAAAACCGCAACAGCGTCGCCAGCTCCCAGACCGTGGAGGCTGCGCGCGGCAGCATCCTCGACCGCTACGGCCGCGTGCTCGTGTCGAACACGAGCTGCAATAACCTCATCTTCAACCCCGACGACCTCTTCGAGCAGGACGACCCGAACGGCATCCTCCTGCAGATGGCGCGCACCGTCGCCGCCTGCGGCGACACATATGTCGACGAGCTGCCGGTCACGGCCGCGCCCCCGTTTGAATATACGGACATGAACGACACGCAGCGCACGCAGCTCAAGGGCTTTCTCAAATACGCCGGCCTCGACGATGAGGCCACGGCCGTGGAGCTCATGAGCTACTGCCGCGAAAAGTTTGAGATCAACAACAACTATTCCGCGACTGATATGCGCATCATCGCCGGCCTGCGCTACTCGATCAAGACGCGCTATATCGACAAGCTCTACCTGCCGGACTATGTGTTCGTCAAGGACGCGAGCATGGAGCTCATCACGTCCCTGAAGGAAAATAACGTCCCCGGCTTCGAGGTCGCGGTGTCCTATACGCGCCAGTACCACACGAATCTCGCGGCGCACCTGCTCGGCTACACGGGCCTGATGACTGCCGAGGAATACACCACCTACAAGACCCAGGACTACCCCATGAGCGCGACCGTCGGCAAGGACGGGGCGGAGCTCGCCTTTGAAAAATATCTCCACGGCACGAACGGCACGGCCATCGTCACGAAAAACGCGGCCGGCACCGTCACCGGCACGACGTATACCACGGAGCCCGAGCCGGGCGATCAGGTCAGCCTCACGATCGACCTCGACCTGCAGTCGGCTGCCGAACAGTCGCTGACCAAGGGCATCGAGAACATGAAGTCGAAGTCGACGGAAACCAGCGACGCCGTCGGCGGCGGCGCGCTCGTCGCGGTCGACGTTGCCACCGGCCAGCCGCTGGCCATCGCCAACTACCCGACGTTCGACCTGCAGACGCTCTTCCAGAGCGAGGAGAATTACAAGGCCGTCTCCGAGTCGGACAACCAGCCGCTGTTCAACCGCGCGCTGCTGGGTCAGTATTCGCCCGGCTCGACGTTCAAGCCCTGCACGGCCATCGCCGGCCTGACCGAGGGCGTCATCACCACCGGCACGCGCATCCAGTGCACCGGCACGTTCCGCAAGTATGAGGACACCGGCTACGCGCCCAAGTGCTGGATCGCCTCCTCCGGCGTCACACATGGTAATGACAACGTCACCGAGGCCATCCGCGACTCGTGCAACATCTTCTTCTACACCGTCGGCGACAGCCTGCCGATCGACACGCTCGCGCGCTATGCCGCGGCCTTCGGCCTTGGCGAGCACACCGGCATCGAGCTGCCGGAGAGCACCGGCCAGATGGCTACGGAGACCGTGAAGAAAAAGCTCGAGAACACGAACTGGTACGTCGGCGACTCGCTGCAGGCGGCCATCGGCCAGTCGTACAGCCTGTTCACGCCGCTGCAGCTGGCGGAGTACTGCGCCACGATCGCCAACGGCGGTACGCGCCACAGCGCGTCCATCCTCAAGAGCGTGCGCAGCTACGACGGCAGCAAGCTCATCTATGAAAATCAGGCCGAGGTGCTCAGCACCGTCGAGACCAGCGACTATAACTGGGCCGCCGTGCAAAAGGGCATGTACCTCGTCGCCAATGACCGCGCCGGCAGCGCGTATGAGACCTTCGGCGACTACGGCGTGAAGGTCGCCGCCAAGACCGGCACCGCCCAGCTGGGCGATAACCAGGTCAACAACGCCATTTTCATCTGCTACGCACCGTATGACAATCCCAAGGTTGCCGTGGCGGTCGTTGTGGAGCACGGCAGCGCCGGCGCTTCCATCGCCTCCATCGCGCGCGATTTTCTCGACGCATATTTTACCGTCAAGACCGTCAACACTGCCCCCGAGAGCGAGCTCTCGCTGCTGCAGTGACGGCCGCTGACCAGACAGAGAGGAGTTAACCACATGAACATTGCACTGATCGCTGACGACGGCAAGAAAGAACTCATGGTCCAGTTCTGCATCGCATACTGCGGCATCCTGGCCAAGCACGACCTGAGCTCGACGTTTACGACCGGGCGGCTCATCTCCGAAGCCACCGGCCTGAATATCCGTACCTACCTGCACTCCTCGCAGGGGTGCCAGCAGCTCGACGCCCGCATCGCGTATAACGAGATCGACCTCGTGCTGTTTTTCTGCGACGCGGAGAGCGGCCATTTTGACGAGGTCAACCGCATGGCGCGCCTGTGCGACCAGCGGCAGATCCCGTTTGCCAGCAACGTGGCCACGGCCGAAGTGCTCATCCTGGGCCTGAACCGCGGCGACCTCGACTGGCGCGACATCGTCAACCCGAAAAAGAAATCGTAAGCCCGAAAGGAAACCAAGACATCATGGACAAGATCAAACCCCGCACCCTGTCCGGCTTCATGGAGCTGCTGCCGGACAAGCAGGTGCAGATGGACAAAATGCGCGCCGTTCTGGCCGAGACCTACGCCCGCTACGGCTTCACCCCGCTCGATACGCCCGCCATCGAGGCGGCCGAGGTGCTGCTGGCCAAGGGTGGCGGCGAGACGGAAAAGCAGATCTACCGCTTCACGAAGGGCGACAGCGACCTCGCCCTGCGCTTTGACCTTACGGTGCCGCTGGCGAAGTACGTCGCGGCCAACTACGGCCAGCTTACCTTCCCGTTCCGCCGCTATCAGATCGGCAAGGTCTGGCGCGGCGAGCGCGCGCAGCGCGGCCGCTTCCGCGAGTTTTATCAGGCGGATATCGACATCATCGGCGACGGTGCGCTCGATATTTTGAACGAGGCCGAGATCCCGGCCATCATCTACGACACGTTCACGCGCCTGGGCTTGCACCGGTTCCGCATCCGCGTGAATAACCGCAAGGTGCTCAACGGCTTTTTCGCCATCCTCGGCCTGAGCGAGCAGGCGAGCGACGTGCTGCGCACCATCGACAAGCTCGATAAGATCGGCGCGGACAAGGTGCGCGCGCTGCTCACCGACACCTGCGGCGTCACGAGCGAAAACGCAGACGAGATCCTGCGCTTCATTGCCTGCCCGGGCACGAGTGCGGACAAGCTCGCCTTCCTCGAGCAGTACCGCGGCCGGAACGAGACGTTTGACCTCGGCCTCGACGAGCTGCGCACCGTCGTGGGCTACCTGCCTGCGTTCGGCGTCCCGGAGGAGAACTTCGAGCTCGACCTCACGATCGCGCGCGGCCTCGATTACTACACCGGCACGGTGTACGAGACCGTCCTGCTCGACCATCCCGAGGTCGGCAGCATCTGCTCCGGCGGCCGCTATGATGACCTCGCGGGGTACTATACGAACAAGTCCCTGCCCGGCGTCGGCATCTCCATCGGCCTGACGCGTCTGTTCTACATCCTGCAGGAGCAGAACATGATCTCCGACGCCGTGCTCACCGCGCCGGCGGACGTGCTCATCCTGCCGATGACGGACGACCTGTCCGCGGCCGTGGCGCTGGCGTCCATGCTGCGCGCCGGCGGCCTGCGCGTGCAGCTTTACAGCGAGAAGAAGAAATTCAAGGCCAAGATCGGCTATGCCGACAAGCTCGGCATCCCGTTTGTGATCTTCCTCGGCGAGGATGAGATCACGCAGCATGTCTGCGCGCTCAAGAACATGGCTACCGGCGTGCAGGAGGCCGTGACGCAGGAGACCGCGCTCGAGACCATCCGCGCGGAGATCGCGCGCCGCAGCGCCGGCGCAATTCTGCGCGAGCCGTAACCCGGTCAACCCACCGCCGCCGCACCGCCGGAGGCGATATTCGATAGAAAGAAAGGGAATCAGGAGTATGTTTCAGTCCCGCACACACACTTGCAACGAGCTGCGGCTCGAAAACGCCGGCGAGCAGGTCCGCATCGTCGGCTGGATGGAAAATGTCCGCGAGGTCGGGCAGAATTTTGCCTTTGTCGTCGTCCGTGATTTTTACGGCACGACGCAGGTCGTCATCGAGACCGAGGACATGATGAAGGTCGTCAAGGCGCTCAACAAGGAGTCCACGATCGCCGTGGAGGGCACCGTGCGCGAGCGCGCCAGCAAAAACCCCAAGCTGCCCACCGGCGACATTGAGGTCGTGCCCACGAAGATCGAGGTGCTCGGCCGCTGCCGCTACAACGAGCTGCCGTTCGAGATCAACCGCAGCCGCGACGCCGACGAGGCGCTGCGCCTGAAGTACCGCTATCTCGACCTGCGCAACCCCGCTGTCAAACAGAACATCATTCTCCGCTGCCAGGTGGTGGCCGCGCTGCGCGCCGCCATGACCGCGCACGGCTTCCTCGAGATCACGACGCCCATCCTCACGGCCTCCAGCCCCGAGGGCGCGCGCGACTATCTTGTGCCCGCACGCAAGCACCCCGGCAAGTTCTATGCCCTGCCGCAGGCGCCGCAGCAGTTCAAGCAGCTGCTCATGACGGCGGGCTTCGACCGCTATTTCCAGATCGCCCCGTGCTTCCGCGACGAGGACGCCCGCGGCGACCGCAGCCCCGGCGAATTCTATCAGCTCGACATGGAGATGGCCTTCGCCACGCAGGACGACGTCTTTGCCGTGCTCGAGGACGTGCTCCCGCCGATCTTCGCCAAGTACGGCAAGTACAACATTGCGTCCGAGGCGCCCTTCCGCCGCATCTCCTATCGTGATGCGATGGAGACCTACGGCTCCGACAAGCCCGACCTGCGCATCGACCTGACCGTGCAGGACATGACGGCGCTTGTCGCCGGCAGCGACTTTGCGCCCTTTGCCGCGGGCAACACGGTCAAGGCCGTCGTCGTGCCCGACTGCGCCATGGCGCGCAAGGCCATTGACAAGCTCTGCGCCGACGTGGAGGTGCAGGCCGGCAGCAAGCCCTATTGGTTCAAGGTCGACGAGCAGGGCAATTTCGCCGGCGGCATCGCCAAGTTCCTCACGGACAAGACGGCCGAGATCACCTCGGCCCTCGGCCTGAAGCCGGGCTGCTTCGTCGGCGTGACGGCCGGCAAAAAGACCGCCGCGCAGAAGACGGCGGGCGTGCTGCGCACGAAGCTCGGCATGGCCGTGCCGGGCCACATGGACACCGAGCGGTACGAATTTTGCTGGATCGTCGACTTTCCGATGTACGAGATCGGCGAGGAGTCCGGCGAGCTGGAATTCTGCCACAACCCGTTCTCGATGCCGAACGGCGGCCTCGAGATCCTCGAAAAGGCCGAGCGCGGCGAGGTCGACCCGCTCGATATCTACGCCTACCAGTACGACCTCGTGTGCAACGGCGTCGAGCTCAGCTCCGGCGCGGTGCGTAACCACGACCCCGAGATCATGGTCAAGGCGTTCGAGCTCGTGCGCCTCGGCGAGGACGATGTCAAGGCCAAGTTCCCGGCTATGTACAACGCCTTCTGCTACGGCGCGCCCCCGCACGCCGGCATTGCCCCGGGCGTGGACCGCATGGTCATGCTCCTTGCGGGCGAGGACTGCATCCGCGAGATCATTCCGTTCCCGATGAACAAGAACGCGCAGGACGTCATGATGGGCGCGCCCGGCACCGTCGAGCCGCACCAGCTTGAGGAGCTGCACATCGCCGTCGTCGGCGACACGGAGCCCGATACCGAAGCGTAAGAAAAAATGTGACGGTGCCCCGGCCGAACGCCGGGGCCTCGTCCGTGAAAGAAGGCGAGCGGCTTGCTGTCCAAAATCCAGTCCCTCGGCTGCCGGGGCGTGACCGGCTACGCGGTCAGCGTGGAGTGCCACGTGTCCAACGGCCTGCCGGGGTTTGACATCGTCGGCCTGCCGGATGCGGCCGTCAAGGAGGCGCGCGAGCGCGTGCGCAGCGCCATCAAGACCAACGGCATGAAGTTCCCGGTCAGCCGCCTGACGGTGAACCTTGCCCCGGCGGACACGCGCAAGGCCGGCACGCTCTACGACCTGCCGGTGCTGCTGGGCATCCTGTGCGCCACGGGGGAGATCCGCCAGCCGCCGGCCACGGCGGCGTTTTTCGGCGAGGTGAGCCTCGCGGGGGAGATCCGCCCCGTCACCGGCGCGCTCACGATGGCGCTCGCGGCCGAGCAGATCGGCCTCAAGGAGCTCTATGTCCCGGCGGGCAACGCGGCCGAGGCCGCCTTTGCCGACCGGGTGACCGTCTACCCGGTCGAAAACATTGCCCAGCTTGTGCACCATCTGCGCGGGGACAAGCGCATCGCGCCCATGACACCGCCGCGGCTCGAGACCGAGCCGCGCTTCCCGGTCGATTTTGCCGAGGTCAAGGCGCAGGAGAACGTCAAGCGCGCGCTCGAGGTGGCCGCCGCCGGCGGGCACAACATCCTGCTCATCGGCCCGCCGGGCGCGGGCAAGTCCATGCTCGCCAAGCGCCTGCCGACCATTCTGCCGGCGATGAACCGCGCCGAAATGATCGAGACCACGCAGGTCTATTCCGTCCTCGGCCTCACGACGCCGGACGATCCCGTCGTGCGCATCCGGCCGTTTCGCGCGCCGCACCACACGGTGTCGAACGTCGCCATGTCCGGCGGCGGCAGCGCGCTGCAGCCGGGTGAGATGAGCCTGGCGAATAACGGCGTGCTCTTTCTCGACGAGCTGCCGGAGTTTTCGCCCGCCGTGCTCGAGACGATGCGCCAGCCGCTCGAGGACGGCAGCATCACCATCTCGCGTGCGACCGGTTCCGTGACGTATCCGAGCCGCTTCATGCTCGTGTGCGCCATGAACCCCTGCAAGTGCGGCTGGTACGGGCACCCCTCCGGCCGCTGCCGCTGCTCGCCGCGCGACGTGCGCCGCTACCATGCGCGCGTGTCCGGCCCGCTGCTCGACCGCATCGACATCATTGTCGAGGTCCCGGCACTGGAGTTCGACGAGCTCACTGAGCCCTCGGCCGGGGAGCCGTCGCGCGCCATCCGCGCGCGCGTCAACGCCGCCCGCGCCGTGCAGCGCGCCCGCTACGGGGACGACACCACCACGACGAACGCCCACATGGGCCCGCGCGCCCTTGCGGAGTTCTGCGCGCTCTCGCCCGAGTGCGAGCAGCTCATGCACCAGGCGTTTGACAGCATGGCCCTCACCGCCCGCAGCTATGACCGCATCCTGCGCGTCGCGCGCACGATCGCCGATCTTGACGGGGCGGAGACCATCGGCCTTGCGCATCTGGCCGAGGCCATCCAGTACCGCACGTATGACTTTTCCGTCGCCGAGCCGTGAGCCCGGCCGGACAGAAGGGAGCTTCGTCATGTACAATAATAACTATAATTACAACCCCAACTGGTACCAGCCGCCCGGACCGCAGCCCGGCAAGCATGAGGCCACCGTCGCCATGGTGCTCGGCATCGTCTCGTGCGCGCTGCTCATCTTCGGCTACACGGCGCTCGGCTCGGTCGTTACGGGCATCATCGGCCTGATCTATGCCTCCCGCGCCAAGAGCCTCGGCTTCAACGGCACGCCGCGCACGGTCGGCTATGTCTGTTCGCTCATCGGGCTGATTCTCGGTGTGCTCGTGTGTCTGCTGCTCGTGTGGCTCGGCGCGTGGTCGGTCGGCGTGTTCATCACGCTCATCGAGCGCTGCCTGTGATATCCTGAAAGAAAAGGAACGAACGATTTATGAAGGATCTGCTGCTGTGCAAGCCCGGGGAGATCTTCCTCAAGGGCCTCAACAAGCACTATTTTGAAGAGAGGCTGGTCGCGAACGTCAAGCGCCGGCTCAAACCCATCGGCCACTTCCGCGTGACGTATCTGCAGTCGGCGCTGTACATCGAGGCCGCTGACGACGCGGCCGACCTCGACGCGGCGTATGACGCCGTGCGCAAGGTGTTTGGCATCGCGACGATCACGCGCGCGGCCGCCTGCGAGAAGGACAAGGACGCCATCACGGCCCTTGCCAAGACGTACCTGCACGACGCGATGACGGCGGCGCACAGCTTCAAGGTGGAGACCAAGCGCTCGGACAAGCGCTTTCCTATGACGAGCATTGAGCTGTCGCAGTACGTCGGCGGCGAGCTCGCCGAGGCGTTTCCTGATACGGTCGTCGACGTGCACGACCCGGAGCTGACCGTGCGCCTCGAGGTGCGCGAGCAGGCGGCGTATGTCCACGCGCAGGCCGTCGAGGCGGCGGGCGGCATGCCCGTCGGCTGCAACGGCGCGGCCGTGACGCTGCTGTCCGGCGGCATCGACAGCCCCGTGTCCTCGTACATGATCGCAAAGCGCGGCGTGCGCCTCGTCCCGGTGCACTTTTTCTCCTTCCCGTACACGTCGGAGCTCGCCAAGGAGAAGGTCCTCTCGCTGGCCAAAGAGCTCACGGCCTATACCGGCCGCATGACGCTGCAGATCGTGCCCTTCACGCACATCCAGGAGGAGATCCGCCGCGCCTGCCCGGAGGAGTACTTCACGCTTATCATGCGCCGGTTCATGATGCGCATCGCCGAGGACATCGCCGCGCACAACGAGTGCAAGGCCATCGTCACCGGCGAAAATCTCGGTCAGGTCGCCAGCCAGACCATGGAGGCCATGGCCTGCACGCAGGCCGTGACGCACCTGCCCGTGCTCCAGCCGCTCATCGGCATGGACAAGCGCGACATCGTGAAGATCGCGCGCGAGATCGGCACATTTGACACATCCATCCTCCCGTATGAGGATTGCTGCACGGTCTTTACCCCGCGCCACCCCAAGACCCGCCCGACCGTGGCAGAGGTCGCGGAGGCGGAGGCCGCGCTCGACATCGACGCGCTCGTGCGCGAGGCAGTGGACGGAATTGAAAGGATCCGGATCGATTTATGAATGCAGAACTCATTGCCGTCGGTACCGAACTGCTCCTCGGCGACACCATCAATACCGACGCGGCGGCGATCGCGCGCCTGCTCTCGGAGCTGGGCATCAATGTCTACTGGCAGACCGTCGTCGGCGATAACCGCGCGCGGCTCGAGCAGGCAGTGCAGCTTGCCCGCACGCGCGCCGACCTCATCATCACGACCGGCGGCCTCGGCCCCACGTGCGACGACCTGACCAAGGAGGTCGTGGCCGGCGCGTTCGGCATCCCGCTCGAGCTCAATAAGGCCGAGGAGGACCGCCTGCGCGGCCTGTACCGCGAGCGCCACGCCTACATGACCGAAAACCACCTGCAGCAGGTCATGCTGCCGCGCGGCTGCACCGTGCTGCAAAACGACTGGGGCACGGCCCCGGCCTGCGCGTTCGAGGCCGACGGCTGCCTCGTCATCATGCTGCCCGGCCCGCCGCTGGAGTGTGAGCCGCTGCTGCGCTACCGCGTGCGTCCGCTGCTCGCCGCACGCGGGGACGGGATCATCGTCTCGCACAGCGTCAAGATCTTCGGCATCGGCGAGGGCACGATGGAGTACCAGCTGCGCGATCTCATGAACGAGATGCAAAATCCCACCCTCGCGCCCTATGCCAAGGAGGGCGAGTGCCTCGTGCGCGTCACGGCTAAGGCCCCCACGGAGGCCGAGGCTGAGGCCATGATCGCCCCGTGCCTTGCGCGCGTGCAGCGCGAGCTCGGCGCCTTCGCCTACGGCGTCGACACGCCGAACATCGAGACGTGCGCGGCCGAGCTCCTGCTCGCGCAGCACAAGACCATCTCCGTGGCCGACAGCTGCACCGGCGGCCTGCTCGGCGATATGCTCACGAACGTGCCGGGCGCGTCGGCCGTGTTCGCCGGCGGCATCATCGCCTATAACGACGCGGCCAAGACCCGCCTGCTGGATGTCGACCCCGCGCTCATCGCGCGCTGCGGCGCCGTCAGCCCCGAGGTCGCGGCCGCGATGGCCGAGCACGTGCGCGCCGCCTTCGGCACCGATCTCGCGCTGAGCATCACGGGCCTTGCCGGCCCGGACGGCGACGGGGTGCACACCGTCGGCACGCTCTTCGTGGCCCTCGCCACGCCGGACGGCACCTTCCACCGCACGCTGCATAAGGACAAGTGGGGCCGTGTGCGCATCAAGCATGCAGCGGCCAACCACGCCTTCGACATGGTGCGGCGCTACCTCACCGGCCTGCCGGTGGAGTTCGAGGAAACCTGCTGATATCGACCATTACGGAACGCATTTGCGGCCGGAGCTTCGCTCCGGCCGCTTTTTTACAAAAAAGCGCAAAAATAACCGCGTATTCCAGAAAAGATGTATCAATCGGATATTGTGGAAAACCGCCGAATTGTGTTACAATACATTCTGTATGACTATGCCTGTATTCCGGGAGGGACCAGGCAAATCCGCGGGACGGGACGAGACGTATGGCCATCACGGGAAAAATCCGACAAAAGGTGCGCGACGGTTCTCTGCGTGAGATGTGGCGGGAGGCAAAGTGGATGTTCACCTACATCCGCCGCTACCGCGCCGTCGTCGGCATCCATATTCTGCTCGGCATCCTCGGCACGGCGCTGTCGCTGCTGTCGAGCGTGGCCATGAAAACGCTCATCGACGTCGTCACCGGCTTTCAGACCGGGGCGATCGTCACGGCCGCGGCCTGGATGGCCGGCATGCTGCTCGGCAGCGCCGCCATGCAGGCGGCCGCCTCACGCATCGCGGCCGTTATCAACATCCGTGTGCAAAACGGCATCCAGGCCGAGGTCTATGACCGCATGCTGCGCACCGACTGGGCCTCGCTCGAGCAGTTTCGCTCCGGCGACCTGCTCAACCGCCTCAATACCGACGTCACCAGCGTGTCCGGCGGCGTGACGGGCCTGCTGCCGAGTTTCGTGACGGCGGCGGTGCAGTTTCTCGGTTCGCTGATGATCATCCTGTGCTACGATCCCGTCATGGCGCTCATTGCGCTCATCGGCGCGCCGCTGTCCGTGCTGTGCTCGCGCACGCTCGTGCGCCGGATGCGCAGCTATAACCGCCGCATGAAGGATATCAGCAGCGAGGTCATGTCGTTTCACGAGGATTCGCTGCGCAACCTCACGTCCATCAAGGCGTTCGGCATCATGGACGGCTTTCGTGACCGGATGTGCGCCATGCAGGGGAAATACCGCGAGACGTACCTGGACTACAATCGCTTTTCGGTCATTGCCGGGTTCGTGATGTCGATCGTCGGCCTGCTCGTCTCGGCCGGCTGCTTCGGCTGGGGCGTTTACCGGCTGTGGACGCACGCGATCTCTTACGGCGCGATGATGATGTTCCTGCAGCTGACGACCATGCTGCGCAGCGCGTTTTCGTCGCTCATCGGTCTTGTGCCGACCGCCGTGTCCATCACGACGTCCGCCGGCCGGCTCATGGCCGTTGCTGATCTGCCGGAGGAGCCCGGTGCGCGCGAGCGGGTGTCGGTGCCCGAACCGTGCACGGTGGAGCTGCGGGACGTGACCTTTGCCTATCCCGGCGGCGAGCCGGTGCTCGAGCATGTGGACTTTCGCGCCCGCCCGGGCGAGGTCGTGGCGCTCACCGGCGCGTCCGGCGAGGGCAAGACCACGATGATCCGCCTCATGCTCGGCCTTGTCCGGCCGGAGCACGGCAGCGTCTGCCTCACCGGGGCGGACGGGCAGTGCCTGCCGGTCTCGGCCGCCACGCGCGCAGCGTTCAGCTATGTACCGCAGGGCAACACCGTCTTTGCCGGCACGATCGCGGACAATCTGCGCATGGTGCGCCCGGAGGCGACGGATGCGGAGCTCATCGCCGCGCTCGAGACCGCCTGCGCCTATGACTTTGTGCGCCAGCTGCCGGACGGCATCTATGCCCGCACGGGCGAGCTCGGTCACGGCCTGTCCGAGGGGCAGGCGCAGCGCATTGCCGTGGCTCGCGCCGTGCTGCGCGGCGCGCCGGTGCTGCTGCTTGACGAGGCCACCAGCGCGCTCGACGAGGCCACCGAGCAGCGCATGCTCGAAAACCTCATGCACAGCGGCCGCGTGCAGACGTGCGTGCTCATCACGCACCGTGCAGCCACGGCCGAGCGCTGCCCGCGCCGCTACACCCTGCGCGGCACGCGCCTGACGGAGGAGACGGCAGCATGCGCGTTGTAGACACGGAATCGCTCATGCGCGACTATCGCAGCGCTCTTGCCGACGGTGCGGAGCTGCCGCTCGTGGTCTCGGGCGGGAGCATGCGCCCGTTTCTCGCGCCGGGGCGCGATACGGTATATCTGCGCGCGCCCGACCGGCCGCTCCGCCGGGGCGATATCGCGTTTTACCGTCGTGCCGACGGGCAATATGTTCTGCACCGCATCTGCCGCGCACGCGGCGGGCAGTTCTGGTTTGTGGGCGACGCACAGGATGTGCGCGAGGGGCCGCTGCCGGCGTCGTGCGTATTCGCGTATGTGACGGCGGTGCGCCGCAAGGGCCGGCTGGAAAAGCCGGGCATGCCCCTGTGGGCGCTGTTTGCCGGCCCCTGGCTGTGCTTGATCGGCTGGCGGCAGCGCATCCTGCATGTTTACGGCCGTCTGCGGCCGCATCTGAGATAAAAATGGAGGAATGAACCATGCGCAGATCCAAAGATTATCTGCTGCGCACCATCGCCGGGGAGACGATCCTGATCCCGACCGGCGCGGCGGCGCGGCAGCTCAGCGGCCTGGTCACGCTCAACGAACTGGGCGCGTTTATCTGGCAACAGCTTGCCGATGACTGCACGCTCGACACGATCGCAGCGCGCATCACGGCCGAGTACGACGTGGACGATGCCACGGCCCGCGCCGACGCGGAGAATTTTTTGCAGTCTCTGCATGAAATCGGGGCGCTGGAGCATTTTTAGTGAGGAACGTCTGTGATTGATCTGCACACACATATTCTTCCGGGCCTGGATGACGGGTCGCCGGATCTGGAGACGTCGGTGCTGATGGCCGCCGTGGCGGCGGAATCGGGCGTGACGCATCTGGTCGCCACGCCGCACAGCAACCAGCGCGGCGCGTTTGAAAACTATGCCTCGCCGGCGCTGCAGGTACGCTTTGACTGCCTGTGCACGGCCGTGCACGAGGCGGGCATCCCGCTCGAGCTCTCGCTCGGCATGGAGATCTTCGGCACGGGCGATGTGCTGCAGCTCCTGCACGACGGACGGCTGCTCACGCTGGGCGGCGGGCGTTATCTGCTCATCGAGTTTGGCTTCCACGAGGACCCGCTGCGCATCGAGCGCCTGCTGGATGCGCTGCTCGCGGCCGGATACTGGCCGGTCGTCGCGCACCCGGAGCGGTATTACGGCCTGCAGCGCATGCCCAACTATCTGTTTGACTGGGCCAACCGCGGCATCGTGCTGCAGGTGAACAAGGGCAGCCTGTTCGGCCGCTTCGGCCGCGGGGCGCAGGCCCTGGCCGCGGCCATGCTCGAGCGCGGGCTGGTCGGCTGCGTGGCGAGCGATGCGCACGGCCCCGATGTGCGCACGCCGGATCTGGCCGGCGCGTGGGACTATCTGGCCGAGCGCTACTCCGAGGAGCTGGCGCGCTGCCTGCTTGAGGACAATCCGGGGCGTATTCTGCGCAGCGAGCCGCTGCCGGAGGGCCGGTTCCGGCCGTTTTTCTGAAGCAAGTAGAGAGGTGTTTTTGTGAAGAAACTGACTTCTGTGATCCTGGCGGTCGCGCTCGCACTGTCGATCCTCGGCATGCTGGGCACGCGCATTTATCAGGCGGTAGCGTATGGCGGCGCCGCGCCGGAGATCACGTTTGATGCCGATGTGCTCGAGGTGCCCACCGGCGCGGACGATGCCGCGCTGCTCGCCGGCGTTACGGCGACGGACGCCGAGGATGGCGACGTTACGGCGTCGCTGCTTGTTGAGGGCGTCTCCGGCCGCAATGACGACGGTACGGTGCGGGTCACGTATGCGGCCTTCGATTCTGACCGCCACGTGACGAAGGCGACGCGCGCCGTGCGCTACACGGACTACACGCCGCCGCGCTTCGCACTCTCGCAGTCGCTGGTCTGCCGCACGGGCGGCAGCCGCGTCCTGTCGACCTATGTCACCGCGAGCGACAGCATCGACGGCGACCTCTCCGGCCGCATCAAGATCGCGCTGACCGACGGCAGCTCGCTGGCCATTGCCGGCACGCACACGGCGGAGCTGCGCGTGACCAACAGCCTCGGTGACACGGCGACGGTGCCCGTTACGGTTGAGGTCACGGCCGGGGACGTCAACCCCGCGCGTATCACGCTCACACAGTATCTGATTTATCTTCCGGCCGGCAGCAGCTACGCGCCGCTGGATTATGTTTCCAGTGTCAACGGCGGCGACAGCAAGAATGGCGTCACGGCGGATTCGGCCGTGAATACGCAGGTGCCCGGCGTGTACGAGGTGGTTTTTTCGTACCGCAGCGGCAATACCGAGAGCCACACGCGGCAGATCGTCGTGGTGGAATGAGAGGCGGTGGATCCATGGACGAACAGAAAACGCAGACCTCCGCACAGCCGGGACAGCACGTCCCGCTGCTGCTGATTGCGCGTGAGCTGTGGCGCAGGCTGGGGCTGATCCTGATGTTTGCCGCCACGATCGCCGCCTGCGGCTACATTGCCGCCACGCTGCTCTACCGTCCCGTGTACCAGACGCAGACGACGTTCGTGGTCTCGGTGCGCAACGGCGGCACGGTGTACGCGAATCTCAGCACCGCAACGAGCATGGCGGACACTCTCTCGACGTTTTTTGAGGGCGACGTGATGCGCAAGTGCATCACCAACGACATCGGCACGGTCAATGGTACGATCCAGGCCAAGCAGATTCAGGAGACGAACCTGCTGACGATGACGGTCTCGGCGCACACGCCGCGCGATGCTTACCGCATCACGCAGAGCATCCTGCACAATTATAACGAGCAGGCGGGCAAGCTCCTCGGCGACGTGGCGCTGGATGTGCTGCGCCGGCCGACGGTGCCGGTCGCACCGTCGAACGGCTCCGGCGCGATGCGCATCGCCGAACTCAGCGGTCTCGCGGCGGCACTTGCGGCGGTCGTGTATCTGGCGGTGCGCGTGTATCTGCGCGACACGGTCAAGTGCGAGGCGGACGTCGAGCAAAAGCTCGACACGCGCCTGCTGGCGACGGTGCGCCATGAGAAAAAGTACAAAACGCTGCGCGCCCAACTGCGGTTCCGCAACCGTAAGACGAGCATCCTTATCACGAACCCGACGACGGGCTTCGCCTTTGTCGAAACGTTCAAGCGGCTGCGCACACGCGTGGATTATCTGCTGCGCCGCGCGCAGGGCAAGACCGTCATGGTCACGTCCCTGCTCGAGGATGAGGGTAAGAGCACGGTGGCCGTCAACCTGGCGCTGGCCATGGCCCGGCGGCATAAGAACGTGCTGCTCATCGACCTCGACCTGAAAAAGCCCGCGCTTTATAAGCTGCTCGACTGCCAGCAGGAGAAGTTTTTCCCGCTGGAGATTTACCTCGCCAAGGGCGGGTCCGCGGATGCACTGATCCGCCACGATGCGGCCCGCGGGATCGACACCATTCTCAGCCGCAAAGGCGCAGGCAGCGCCGCCGACCTGCTCGGCAGCGACCGGCTGCGCGACCTGCTTGCGCAGATGCGCGAGCGCATGGACATCATCATCATCGATACACCGCCGATGAGCGCCGGCGGTGACGCCGAATGTATCGCCGATCTGGTGGACACGGCCATTCTCGTTGTCCGGCAGGATCAGGCCCCGGTGCGCGCGCTCAACGACTGCATCGACGTGCTGCGTCGGTCGGACGCCGAGGTGCTCGGCTGCGTGTTCAACAATGCCTATGCTGCGTCCATCGGCGATCGGCAGAGCTACGGTTACGGTTATGGCTATGATTACGGCTATGGCTACGGCGCGCGGACGGAGGGAGAGTCATGAATGAACAGAGACAAGAGCATACCGTCGAGGTTGCGGATCTGCTGGGCCTGTTTGCGCGCAGCCTCCGCCGCCTGTGGTGGCTGTGCCTGATGCTGATCGTGCTGTGCGCCGCCGCGTTCGGCGGCTATGCCCGCCTGAGCTACCGGCCGCAGTATACGGCCTCGATGACGTTTCTCGTCAATGTCGGCGGCGCGGCGCAGTCCGGCAGCGCCGCCAGCACGGCGACGGCGGCGCAGATGGCAAAGACGTTTCCTTACATTCTCACAAGCGGCCTGCTCGACAGCGCCGTGCGCATGGACACCGGGCTAGCGGCTCTGCCCGCGATTTCCGCATCGTCGGAGGAGGGCACGAACCTATGCACCCTGAGCGTGACCGGCAGCGATGCACAGCAGTGCTACGACGTGCTGCAGTCGGTCATCGCGCATTACCCGGACGTGGCGGAGCTGGTCGTCGGGCCGACGGAACTGGTCATGATGGATCAAACCGGCGTGCCGGCCCAGCCGTCGAATCCGTTTTCGTGGCGTCAACCGCTCATACGTGGCGCGGTCATTGGTGCGCTGCTGAGTCTGCTGCTGCTGTATTTGTCCGGTCGTGCGCGCGTGACGGTCATGAGCCGCGACGACCTGCAGCAGGTGACGAGCGCGCACTATCTCGGCGCGCTGCCGGCCGTGCGCGTGAAAAAGCGCAGCCGCACCACAGCGGCGGCCCTGCCGGAGGAGATGGCACGCAGCAGTGCCTACTGTGAGTCGATGCGCATCGTTGCCATGCGCATCGACAAGTCCATGCAGCGCCATGATTATCGCACGCTGCTGGTCTCCAGCGCGATCCCGGGCGAGGGCAAGACCACGGTCTCATATCAGCTTGCGCTGTCGTTTGCGCGCCACGGCCGCCGCGCCCTGCTGGTGGACTGCGATCTGCGCAATCCGTCCGTGCAGAAGCTGGCCGGCCGCCCCGTGCAGGCGGGCCTGACGGAGTATCTGGCCGGCGCGGCCAAACCGGGCCAGATCGTGACCGCGCTCGGCAAGGACAAGCCGGACGTCATCTTTGCCGGACGGCGCGCCAGCACGCAGACGGAGTCGCTCGGCAGCGAGGCATTCCGCGCGCTGATGAACACGATGCGCGAGACCTATGACTTCATTGTGCTCGACACGCCGCCGTGCTCGCTCATGACGGACGCGATGGAAGCGGGCGCCGCAGCGGACTGCGCGCTGCTGGTCGTGCGGCAGGACTTTTCCAGCCGCGCCAGCGTTGTCAACAGTCTCGCCGCGCTCGATGAGTACGGTGTGCCCGTGCTCGGCTATGCGCTCAATGCCTGCCGCCGCAGCGGCCGCTCCGGCTACGGGTATGGTTACGGCTATGGCTATGGCTATGGCTACGGTTACGGCTATGGCTATGGTTACGGAGAACGGAGAGGAAAAAACGGCGCGGACTGATCCTGCGCCGGTGGGGGGATACGATGAAAGAAATCAAACGGCCGCACAGCGCCCAGAAAACGCTGCGCGTGACCTGCCTTGTGCTGGCGGATCTGATTTTGATCAATCTGTCGGCGTTCCTGGCGCTCTACATACGCTTTGAGTTTGATCTCGGGCAGCTGCGTGCCACGGCGTTTTTGCACGACATGCTGGTCTATGCCGGCATCAACACCGTGTGCACGATCGTGATCTTCCGCTTCCTGAAGCTGTATAACAGCCTGTGGGAGTTTGCCAGCGTGCCGGAGCTGCTCCGCATCGCCATGGGCTGCCTGTTTTCGTCCGTGACGTATATGGTCGGCATGTTCATGCTGCAGCTGGCCATGCCGCGCAGCTTTCCGGTCATGTACATGCTCATTTTGTGCCTGCTGTGCGGGTCGCTGCGCTTTGCCTACCGGGGCGTGCGGCGCACGCGCGCCGGGCTGCGCAGCCAGGGCGAAAAGCGCACCATGCTCATCGGCGGCGGTCAGGCCGGCGCCATAGCACTGCGCGAGTTTCAGACCAGCCCGCGCTCGGAGAACAAGGTCGTGTGCATCATCGACGACGCGCCGGAGAAATACGGCAGCTACCTGCGTGGCGTAAAGATCGTCGGCGGGCGGGACGTCATCCCCGCCATGGCGGAAAAGTACCGCGTCGACGAGATCGTCCTTGCCATTCCCTCGGCGTCCCGGCAGGAGAAGCTCCAGATCCTCAACTTCTGTCACGATACGTCCTGCACCCTGCGCACGCTGCCCGGCATCTGCCAGCTCGCCAACGGCGAGGTGCGCATCGAGCAGATCCGCGAGGTGGACATTGAGGACCTGCTCGGCCGCGAGACCGTGAAGGTCGACCTTCACGAGGTTGCCGCTTACATCACCGGCAAGACCGTCCTCGTCACGGGCGGCGGCGGCAGCATCGGCAGCGAGCTCTGCCGGCAGGCGGCGGCGCAGCGGCCGCGGCGTCTCGTCATTTTCGATATCTATGAGAACAACGCCTACGACATCCAGATGGAGCTGCGGCGCACGCACCCGGAGCTGGATCTCGTCGTGCTCATCGGCTCCGTGCGCGACCGGCAGCGTGTCATGCAGGTCTTTGACCGCTACCGGCCCGACGTCGTCTGCCACGCGGCGGCGCACAAGCACGTGCCGCTCATGGAAAATTCGCCGTTTGAGGCCATCAAGAACAACGTGTTCGGCACCTATAACGTCGCGCAGGCGGCGGACCTGTACGGCACGCAGCGGTTCATCCTCATCTCGACGGACAAGGCCGTCAATCCCACGAACGTCATGGGTGCGTCCAAGCGCCTGTGCGAGATGATCGTGCAGATGATGAACGACCGTTCGGCCACCGAATATGTGGCCGTGCGCTTCGGCAACGTGCTCGGCTCGGCCGGCAGCGTCATTCCGCTCTTCCGCAAGCAGATCAAGGCCGGCGGCCCCGTCACGGTCACGGACAAGCGCGTCATCCGCTATTTCATGACCATTCCCGAGGCCGTGCAGCTCATCTTTCAGGCGGGGGCGTATGCCCGCGGCGGGGAGATCTTCGTGCTCGACATGGGCGAGCCGGTGCGCATCGACGATCTGGCGCGCAATATGATCCGCCTGTCCGGTTTTGAACCGGATGTCGACATTCCCATCGAGTATACCGGCCTGCGCCCGGGCGAGAAACTCTATGAGGAGCTGCTGCTCAGCGGCGAGGGCATGCAGAAAACGAAAAATGACCTGATCTATATCGGCCACGAGATCGCGTTCGACCCCGCGGCCTTTGAGGAGAACCTGATGCTCCTGCGCGCCATCCCGGAGACGAATGAGTCCGCGCTGCGCGCAAAGCTCCGCGAAATGGTGCCGACGTTCCACGCGCCGGACGGGCAGACCCGGTCGGAGAAGGTCACGGTTGGATGAAAAGGAGATGTCATGATGTCTGAGCGAATCTATCTTGCCTCGCCGCATATGGGCGGCAGTGAGCGCCGATATGTGGATCTGGCGTTCGATACAAACTGGATCGCGCCGCTCGGCGCAAACGTCACGGGCTTCGAGCAGGATCTGCAACAGTATCTCGGTGCGGGCTGTGTCACGGCGCTGTCCGCCGGTACGGCGGCGCTGCATCTGGCGGTGCGGCTTGCGGGCGTGCAGCGTGGCGACCGGGTCTTTTGCCAGAGCCTGACGTTTTCGGCCTCGGCAAACCCGATCGTCTATGAGGGCGGCGAGCCGGTGTTTCTCGACTCCGAGACGGATACCTGGAACCTCGACCCAGAGACCATTGAGGCGGCCATCGCGCGCTTCGGTGTGCCGAAGGCGCTCATCGCCGTGCATCTGTACGGCCTGCCCGGCAAGCTCGACGCCATCCGCAGCCTGTGCGACGCGCACGGGATCACGCTCATCGAGGACGCGGCCGAGGCGCTCGGCTCGGTGTACCACGGGCAGAAATGCGGCACGTTCGGGCACTACGGCGTGCTGTCGTTCAACGGCAACAAGATCATCACGACTTCCGGCGGCGGCGCGCTCGTCTGTCAGGACGAGAAGGACGCGCAGCACGCGCTGAAGATGGCCACGCAGGCGCGTGAACCGGTCGCGTGGTACGAGCATACCGAGCTTGGTTACAACTATCGCATGAGCAACATCTGCGCCGGCATCGGCCGCGGACAGATGGAGGTGCTCGAGCAGCGCGTGGCGCAAAAGCGCGCCATCCATGCCCGCTATCGGGAGGCGCTGGCGGATCTGCCGCTGCAGTTCCCGGACGAGCCGGAGGGCGTGCGCAGTAACCGCTGGCTCACGGCGGCACTGCTCGCGCCGGACTGCGGTGTCACCCCGGTGCAGATCATCGCGGCGCTGGCTGAGCACAACATCGAGGCGCGTCATATCTGGAAGCCCATGCATCTGCAGCCGGTGTTTCAGGATTGTGCGTTCGTCCGGACGGCGGAGCGCTCCGTTGCCGAGGACGTTTTCGCACGCGGCGTTTGCCTGCCGAGCGACACGAAGATGACGCCCGAGCAGCAGGCGCAGGTCTGCGCCGTCATTCGCAGCCTGTTTTGAGCGGAGGAAACGATGGGACGAATCTATGAGGCCTATGTCAAGCGCGCGCTCGACGTGGCGCTCTCCGGCTGCGCGCTTGTGGCGCTCTCTCCGGTCATGGGCGTGACGGCACTGCTCGTGCGCCAAAAGCTCGGCAGTCCGGTGATTTTCTGTCAGGAGCGTCCGGGCAAGGACGAGCAGATTTTCAAACTGTACAAATTCCGCACCATGACGGATGCACGCGGTGCGGACGGCAATCTGCTGCCGGATGCACAGCGGCTCACGCCGTTTGGCCGCCGCCTGCGCAGCACGTCGCTCGACGAGCTGCCGGAGCTGTGGAACATCCTGCGCGGCGATATGTCGATCGTCGGACCGCGCCCGCTACTGGTCAAATACCTGCCGTATTATTCGCAGACCGAGCGCCGCCGCCATGCCGTGCGCCCCGGGCTGACCGGCCTTGCGCAGGTCAACGGGCGCAACCTGACGTCGTGGGCGGAGCGCTTTGCCTATGATGTAGACTATGTGGATCACATCAGCTTCGCGCTGGATGCAAAGATTGTGCTCATGACGATCCAGTGCGTCCTCAGCCGGGAGGGCATCAGCGCCGAGGGCAGCGCGACGATGGAGACATTTACGGGAACGGGAGCGATGACCAATGAATGAACGGGTCATAGTGATCGGTGCCAGCGGTCACGGTAAAGTTGTTGCAGATATCGTTCGAAGAAGCGGCGATACGCTGCTGGGCTTTTTGGACGACAATGAGGCGCTCCCGTCTGAGATCGCAGGCATTCCCGTGCTGGGAAAGGTTGCGGATTACGCAAGATACCCGGAAGCGTCCTTTGTGGTGGGGATTGGAAATTCTGGCATTCGTGAAAAGGTTGCGCGTCAGCTTGACGGTGTACGCTGGTACACGGCAATCCACCCATCTGCGGTCATTTCTGCATTGGATACAAAAATCGGCGTGGGCAGTGTCATTATGGCAAATGCTGCAATCAATCCGTCTGCCTATGTCGGAGAGCATAGCATCGTCAACACGGCGGCAGTCGTGGAGCACGACAACCACATCGGCAGCTTTGCCCACATTTCCGTCGGCGCGAGGCTTGGCGGAACGGTGTCGGTCGGAAACCACACTTGGGTCGGTATCGGAGCGGCCATCAGCAATAACATAAGCATTTGTGACCACTGCACGATCGGCGCGGGCGCGGTGGTGGTTTGTGATATCAAGGAGAGCGGAACCTATGTCGGAATCCCTGCGAGAAAAATCAAATAAGCGGATTCTGGTGCTTGCCAACAACGATGTTGGCCTGTATCGCTTTCGAAAGGACTTGCTTGCAGCGCTTTTGGGTGCAGGACACGAGGTATATATCTCTTTGCCGGACGGCGGTTTCATTTCGGAGCTTGTGCAGCTTGGCTGCCGCTTTATTGACACGCCCATCGACCGGCGCGGCATGAACCCTGCGCGCGATGCAAAGCTCCTGGGGCAGTACCGCGCGATCTTGAAGCGGCTTCGCCCGGATCTGGTGCTAACCTACACCATCAAGCCAAATATTTACGGCGGCCTTGCCTGCCGGGCGCTGCATATTCCCTATGCCGTCAACATCACCGGTCTCGGCAGCGCGATCGAAAACGGCGGCTGGCTCAAGCGGTTTGTTTTGACGCTCTACAAGCCGGTGCTGGCGGGGGCAAAGGTCGTGTTTTTCGAAAACGCCGGAAACCGCGACACCCTTGCAGCCGCCGGTGTTGTCCCGCGCTGGCGCGATGTTGTGCTCCATGGCGCGGGCGTCAATCTGGAGGATTACCCCTGCCAGCCCTATCCGCAGGAGGGGACGGTGCGCTTTCTCTTCGTCGGGCGCGTCATGCACGAAAAGGGCGTGGACGAGCTGTTTGCCGCCGCAAAGCGGATGAAGCAGACGTATGGCGACAGTGTGGAGTTTCACATCGTCGGCTCGTTTGAGGAAGGCTACAAGCCCCTTATGGACGAGCTGGAGCAGACCGGCGTGGTCAAGTACCACGGCTATCAGTCGGACATGAAGCGCTTTTACGCCATGGCGGACTGCGTCGTGCTGCCGTCGTATCACGAGGGGATGTCCAACGTGCTGCTGGAGGCTGCCGCCTCCGGCCGTCCGCTCATCACGAGCGACATTCCCGGCTGCCGCGAGGCGGTCGAGCCCGGTGTGAGCGGGTATCTGTGCCCCGCGCGCGATGCGGACGCGCTCTATGCCGCGATGCGGCGGTTTCTCGAGCTGCCCCCCGCGCAGCGGACGGCGATGGGCGCGGCGTCGCACGATTGGATCGCGCGCAATTTTGACAAAAAGGCAGTCGTGGCCGAGACGGTCGCGGCACTGCTGTGAGGAGCAACGATGGACCTACTGTACGTGTATGATGACAAGATCGCCTGCGACCGCGACGGAAATTATTATACCGGAAGTGCGTTCTCTCAGGAGATCTTTGACCGCTATCTCGCTCTGTTTGACACGCTCACGCTCGTTATGCGCAGAGCGCCTGTCAGCCCCGACGATATGCAGACGCTCGCCCGGATGAACCGGCTGACCGATGCGCGCATTCGCGTCGTGTTCTATCCGGACCGGCGTGAGAGCCTGCGCGCGTTTTTGAGCCTTCAACGCCGTCGGGAGATCCGCCAGATCATCACGCGCAGCATCACGCCCGAGCGCGCGGTCATCGTTCGCGTACCGTCGGACGCCGGCACGATCGCGGCGCGCTTCTGCCGCCGGATCGGCAAGCCGTTTCTGGCCGAGGCCGTCGGCTGCCCGTGGGACAGCCTGACGCACCACAGTCTGCGCGGGAAAGTACTCGCGCCGGCTGCGTGGTTGCGCATGCGCTGGTGTATGCGCCACGCGCCGTATGCGGTGTATGTGACGAATGCATTTTTGCAGCGCCGGTATCCCACGCGCGGGATCTCGGCCGCTGTTTCGGACGTGGAGCTTGCGCCGGCAGATGCCGCCGTGCTGGCGCGCCGGCTGGAAAAGATCCGCACGCATTCCGGCAAGCTTGTTCTGGGCACGGCTGCGGCGGTGAACGTGGCCTTTAAGGGGCAGCGGTATGTGATCGAGGCGCTGGCGCAGATGAAGGCGGCCGGCCGGCCGGACGTGGAATATCGTCTTGCCGGCGGCGGAGAGCAGACTGCGCTCCGGGAGCTGGCACGGCGGTTGGGCGTGGCCGATCAGGTCATATTCGAGGGCAGTCTGCCGCACGATGCGGTTTTCTCGTGGCTCGACGGGCTGGATCTGTATATCCAGCCGAGCACGGTCGAGGCAATGCCCCGTGCGCTCATCGAGGCGATGAGCCGCGGCTTGCCGGCTTTTGCCGCGCACACCGGAGGCATGCCGGAGCTGCTGGGTGACGCCTGCATTTTTGCCAAGAAGGACGTGCGCGGGATCATGCGCCTGCTGGACGCCTGCACGCCGGAGCGGATGGCGGCCATGGCGGAGCGCAATTTTGCCGCCGCGCAGGCATTTGAAAAAGAGACGCTTGCGCGCAAGCGCACACAATTTTATGCGGCCTTTGCGGCCGCTGCCGAAGGAGCTGGCGTATGACAGAGCCGATTCGTGTCCTGCACGTGTTTGGCGCGCTCGATTCCGGCGGCGTGTCCAATTTTGTTATGAACGTGTATCGACATATCGACCGGACACGATTCCAGTTCGATTTTGCCATGACGTCCGGGAAAACCGGACTTTTTGATGAGCAAGTGCTCGCCATGGGCGGCAGGATCTTTTATTTTGATCCTGCGCGAAGCCTGCTTGACAATTTGCAGTACGTACTGCGAAAGAATGGCCCGTTTGCGGCGGTGCACAGCCATGTGTTTTTCTATTCCGGACTTGTACTGCGTGCGGCAAAGCACGCGGGGGTACCGGTGCGCATCGCCCACGCGCACAATGCGCACACGGGTGAGTCCCGCAGCTTGCCGCGGCTGGCATATGAGCGGGGGATGCGGCTTTTGATCTGGCGGTATGCGACACTGCTGCTCGGCTGCTCAGAGAAAGCTTGCCGCTACGTGTTCGGCGATGCGGCGATGCGTGACGCACGCTGCCATGTTCTGGCGGATGGGATCAACTGTGATCGCTTCGCTTTTCGAGCGGAGGTGCGCAGTGAAATGCGTGCGGCCTATGGGCTCGATGGGCGGTTTGTGGTTGGCCATGTCGGACATTTTACGGCGGCGAAGAATCATGAAAAGATACTCCGTGTCTTTGCAGCGCTCTGCCGCAGGCGGCAGGATGCGGCACTGCTGCTCGTCGGTGACGGTGAGCTGGAGGCAGATGTGCGCCGGATGGCGCAGAAACTGGAGATCGCCGACCGGGTCGTGTTTGCCGGGGCAATGCAGGATGTGGAGCGTGCCTATCAGGCGATGGATGTGTTCTTGTTTCCGTCGCGTTATGAGGGCTTTGGCATGGCGGTGGTCGAGGCACAGGCGAGCGGGCTTGCCTGCGTTGCTTCCGACGTTGTGCCGGAGGAGACGAACGCTTCCGGCCGCGTGACGTATCTGCCGCTGCGCGCGCCGGACACCGTATGGGCAGAGGCGGTCTTATCCGCACCGGCGCGTGAAACGGATGGCCGCAGCGCCGAGACGGTCAAAGCACTGTACGATATTCAGAGCGTGGCACAGACGCTCTGCGAGATCTATTGCGGGGAAATGGGAGGCTGTACATGAGCAAGCACGCACAAAAGAAGCCGGGAACACTGGTCATTTCATTGGATTTTGAGATGTTTTGGGGGATGGCGGACGTATTAGAGCCCTTGAATTCAGCACCGGCAATGCGTCGTGTGCACGAGGTCGTGCCGCGTTTGCTGAAGTTATTTGAGACGTATGGCGTCCATGCAACGTGGGCGACGGTCGGCGGTATGATGGCTCATGATGACGCGGAGTTTCTGCGCTACTTGCCGAAGCCGGCCGCTCCGCAGACGGCGCGGATGCTTGACAAGCTCGGTATTGGACAGCCGGACGGTGCAAAAAAATGCCCGCGAGAGATCCTGTATGCGCCGGAGCTGATACATAAAGTTGCTGCAACGCCCGGGCAGGAGATCGGTACACATACGTATTCGCATTACTATTGCAGCAATGCCGACAGTACCCCGGAGGCATTTGCGGCGGAGATCCGCGCGGCTATGCAGATCGCAGAAGATAACGGATACGAGATTCACGCAGCGGTGTTTCCGCGCAATCAGCTCCGGGAGACATATCTGCGCGCGATGGATAGCGTGTCTCCACTGATCTTCCGTGGAGAAGAACGCGGATGGATCAAGAGCCTGTCCTTAAAATACCCGCGCCTCGGCAGAGTTGTGTGGTATGCAGATCACTATCTGCCGCTGCAGCATTGCAGCTATGATCGCACCGAAATCATGCAGGATGGTCGATACAATGTCCGCGACAGCCGCTTCTATAAGCCGTACCGGCCGCAATACCGGCTGCTGGAGGCGTGGAAACTGCAGCATTATAAGCGAGATCTGCGGCGTGCGGCAAAGCGTGGAGAGGTGTACCATACGTACTGGCATCCGCATAATTTCACAGAGTATACAGAGATCAATTTTCGCCAGTTGGAGCGATTTCTGGCGTGTTATCAAAAGCAGCGGGACAGATACGGTATGCAGAGCCTAAATATGTCTGAGCTGTGCCGGCTGGAAGAGCCGGACCATATTTGAGGGAAGCGATGTGAGCACACATGGACCGTCTGGAAAGCAACAATTGCATATGGGATCGGCCGCAGACGGTCTCCTTTGGCTGCGTGGCTGTTTGCGTTTCGTTTTTCATTGTTTTGGCCAGAGCGCCGATGCAATTGTTTCCGGGCGGTATGTCGCAGATTTTTCGCCCGATTCTGATCCTTGCGCTGCTGCCGAAGCTGCTTAGAGAGGGGGCAGTGCGCTCGAGATCGGCTGTGCTTTCCGTTGCTTTGGCGATCTACTGTCTGGCAGCTGCTGTAATGACAGGGCTGCAAACGGGAAATCTGCTCGGCGGCGGTGCAGCGGCATTGTTTGCACTGATGTATGCAGCGGTCGTTGCCGCTGCATGGAACGTGCGGGAGACAAAGCTGATCGTGTTTACGTGCTTTTTTGCCGCGGTCGTTTGCGCGGTGATTTTGACGTTCAGCAATCCTTTCATGGACTTTACGGTCGCCAATACCGACCATGTCAAACTGTTTCATACGCAATATAATCGGAACACCAACGCATATTGCTACGCAATCGGCACGATCCTGGGCCTCAATTACCTTATTTACGGGAAGCGTTCTCAGCGCTCTTTCACGCTGATCGGCATGAGCTTTGTTGTATATGCGCTGTTGTACAGCCAATGCAGAGGTGCGTTTCTTTGCGCGGTCTTGGGCAGCCTGATCTCGCTTTACGGAAAGTTTTCGGAGATCCGGCGGGTTGACCGTGCGAGATATTACCGGTGCATCCTGCTTACGGTCATTATGGTGATCGTGCTCTATTTTCTGATCAAAAACAGCTCCATGAGCAGGATCGTAGACGGAGAGAGCACTTCCGGTCGTGACGAGGGCATTCGCCGCGCACTGCGGACATATCAGAATGCGGATCTGTTTGGAAAAATATTCGGCTGCGGCTTCACCTATGAGGAGAGCTTTCTGAAGACCGGAGAGCTTCTTTCGCATTTTGTGTATACGAATTTCCTGATATCGATCGGCATGGTAGGGCTCGTGATCCTGATCCTGTTTTTTCTGTCCTGTGTTTTTGAGTCGGCCGGAGCGATCTCGCTGTCCTTTTTGGTATGTGGTCTGCTGCGTACGTGCTTTGAGAGCTTGGATTATTACATTTATATCCCGCTGATCCTGGCGGCGCTTCTATCCTGCTGCGCCAGACGCAACGGGGTGCGCCTGCAGGCGCTGTTCGTGTGGAGGGATACCGGAGCTGACGCAAATTCGGCAGTCCGGCGGTAAGGCTACGGCCGGATATCCGCTGCAAGAAAGGGAAACTATGAGAATCTTATACATCACCATGGACAACCCCGCCGTGGAGACGATCCTCGGCGGTATGCACGACGAGACGCTCTCCGGGCTGCCGGCGTTTTACTACCCGTTTAAGATGCTGCTTGCGCGCGGCTGCACGATCGATCTGCTGCTCTATTCGTCCGAGCCGAAAACGGTCGTGGAGAGCGCACATTTCCGGCGCGAGAATCTGATCCAGATCCGGCCGCGGCATCGCGGTGCGCTCGGTACGCTCGAGCTGCCGCTGCATCTGGCGCACGCGACGCGCCAATGCCTGCGCGCGCGGTACTATGACTTCGTGTACGGTATGACCGAGGGCTCACACATGGCCGTGCGGACGGCGGCGCATATGGGCATTCCGTGCGCCTTGCGGCAGTTCGGCACGCAGGAGATGGCAAACGTCCTCGAGACGATCCCTTCCGGCTGGCGGCGTCAGCTGCGGGCGCTGAAGGATTATACCTACATCACGCTGTCGATGCGCAGCCGCAAAAACTTCCTGCTGGCAACGAATGACGGCAGCCGTGCCGATGCGCTCTACGACATTCTGGGCGTTGACAGAAAGAAGTTCGCCTTCTACTTCTGGCACTCGGCCGTGAATATCCCGGCGCAGCAGCCGATCGTGGATATGGACGCGCAGGGAAGCTATCCGCAGGTGTTTCAGCCGCTGTGCCTGTCGCACATCGGCCGCATTGCCGACGTCAAGCGGCAGGATCGCAGCGTGCGCATCCTCGGCGAGCTGCACCGCCGCGGCTATCCGTTCCATCTGTATCTGGTCGGCGAAAAAAGCAGCGAGGCCATGTACCGGGCGTGTCTGGACGCGGCGGCGGAATACGGCGTTGCGGACTATGTGCACATGACCGGCAGCCAACCGCAGAGCGTCTGCCGGCAGTATGCGCGCAACGCGCTTGCCACGCTGCTGCCCGGAGAATGGAACCGCGTGAACATCTTCTACGAGGTCATGGGCGAGGGCTGCGTCGTGCTGACGAACAACAACCACTCGGTCGATGAGTTCATCGACCGCGGCAATAACTGCCTCGTCTACGATACGGAAGCGGAGGCCGCGGAGCAGCTCATTGCGCTGCTCAACGACCCGCAGCGTGCACAGCGCATCCGCACCAACGCACACCGGACGGCGATCGAGCAGTTTTTGACGCTCGAAAAGCGCTTCGGCATGGAGGCGCAGCTCGTCATGGACACCGCCTCGGGGAACGATACCGCGCACTACCCCAAAATCATTTAAGAAACCGGAGAAACGATATGAACATCACCGTAGCCGGCGTGGGCTATGTCGGTCTGGCGCAGGCGGTGCTGCTCGCGCAGCACAACGCCGTCACCGCCGTGACCACGACCCCCGCCAAAGCCGAAAACATCAACCGCGGCGTCTCGCCGATCGTCGACGCCGAGATCACGGACTTTCTGCGCACGAAGCCGCTCACACTCACGGCCACCGTGGATGCCGAGCAGGCCTACCGCACGGCAGACGTGGTCATCATCGCCACACCGACGGACTATGACCCTGACCGTCACCTGTTCAACACCTCGACCGTGGAGGCGGTGCTGACGCTCGTCGGCCGGGTCAATCCCGGCGCGCTTGTGGTCATCAAGTCCACAGTGCCGGTCGGCTATACGGAGCGCGTCGTGGGCCGGTTCGGCTGTGAGCGGCTGCTGTTCTCGCCGGAGTTTCTGCGCGAGGGAAAGGCGCTGTATGATAACCTGCACCCGAGCCGTATTGTGGTCGGCCGCCCGCATGGCGGCACGGCGACGGAGGCGGACGCGCATTTGTTTGCGTCCCTGCTGCAGCAGGGCGCGGCGGAGGGAAATATCCCGACGCTGTACCCAAATGCAGCGGAGGCCGAGGCGATCAAACTCTTTGCCAACACGTACCTCGCCGTGCGCGTGAGCTATTTCAATGAGCTCGATACCTATTGTGAACTCAAAGGGCTTGATACACGCCAGATCATCGACGGCGTGTGCCTCGACCCGCGCATCGGTGCGCATTATAACAACCCTTCGTTCGGCTACGGCGGCTATTGTCTGCCGAAGGACACGCGCCAGCTCGTCGCGAATTTCGGCGACATTCCCAATAAGATCATCAGCGCCTCTGTCGCTGCCAATGACGAGCGCAAGGATCACATTGCCCGCATGGTGCTGCAGCGGGCGGCGGGAGGTGTTGTCGGCGTGTACCGTCTGACGATGAAGGCCGATTCGGATAACTTCCGCGAGTCGAGCATTCGCGGCGTCATCGAGCGGCTGCGCCGCGCGGGCGCAAGCGTCGTGATCTATGAGCCGACGCTCAAGGAGACCTCCTTTGCCGGCCTGCCGGTGATCGCGTCGCTGGCGGAGTTCAAGCGCATGTCGGCCGTCATCGTGGCCAACCGTGCCGAGCCTGCGCTCGACGACGTGCGGGAGAAGGTCTATACCAGAGATTTGTATCGAAGGGACTGATGGAAATGACACAGAAGTTGCTGCGGCATGCATATCTGATCATGGCGCATAACAATTTCGAGATCTTGGAAAAACAGGTTCTGCTTCTCGACAGCCCCAATGCCGATTTCTATATCCATGTGGATAAAAAAGCCGGGGCATTCCCGGCTGAGGCACTCGCTGCGCTGCCGCAGCACTCCAAGATCGTATTTACGGATAGAACGGATGTGCACTGGGGTGGATATTCGCAGATTGCCTGTGAGTTGCTGTTGCTCAAGGCGGCGCTTCCGGGAGAATACGATTATTACCACTTGCTGTCCGGCGTGGATATGCCCATTAAGCCGCGCAAGCAGATCGAGGGCTTTTTCCAGATGCATTCGGACAAGGAGTTTTTGTGCTTTCGTGAGAAGCCGAGCGAGCATCTGAACCTTTATTCCCGATATATGGGACACCATTTTGCGCATGACAGCGGGTTGAATGCGAAGACCAATGAGTGGGTCAAATTTTTGGACCGCAGCCTTTGTGTGCTGACACCCAGAAAACACTATTTCCCGAAAGAGGATTACCGTTTCGGTTCTAATTGGTTCAGCATTACACAGGCGTTTGCCCGGTATGTGGTCTCGCAGGAGGATTTGATCCGCAGACAGTTCACACAAACAATGGCGTGCGACGAAATATTCCTGCACACCCTGTGCTACAATTCAACGTTTCGAGATCATGTCTATGCCGGAACGGAGTATTCTGAGTTTTGGCATGGCTGTCTGCGATATATCGATTTCCGGCGCGGCCGGCCGTATGTGTTTACCGCGCAGGATGTAGAGGAGCTGCTCAGCGCTCCGGCCGAGGCGCTGTTTGCAAGAAAGTTTGATTATGGCACGCATCCGGAGGCGGTAGAGGCGGTGTATGCGGCGTGCAGAGAGTTGTGATTTGCGTGATCGCTGTAGAGTGCGAAATATCTGTATCGAAGGGACTGAGAGAGAAGCTATGATTCCGAAAGTGATCCACTACTGCTGGTTTGGCGGCAATGAAATGAGTGCGCTCGAGAAAAAATGCATCGCGAGCTGGAAGACGCAGTGCCCGGATTATGAGATCATTCGTTGGGACGAAACGAATTATGACGTGACGAAAAACCTGTATATGCAGCAGGCGTACGCGGCAAAGAAGTGGGCGTTCGTCTCTGATTATGCGCGGCTGGACATTCTATATCAGCATGGCGGGATCTATCTGGATACCGATGTGGAACTGCTTCAGAGCTTGGATGCGCTGCGCACCCATGCGGCCTTTGCTGGTATTGGTTGTACCGGAGGTGTAAACCTTGGCTTGGGGTTTGGCGCAGAGGCCGGGAACGCGTTGGTGAAAGAAATGCGGGACGATTATGATACGGTCTCTTTCTTGAATCCGGACGGCTCGCTGAACACGGCACCCTGTGTCAAGTACCAGACGCGGCTGCTGAAGGAAAAGGGGTTTGTCGATGAAGATCGGCTTCAACAGGTGGAGAGCATGACGATCTATCCCACGGAGTATTTTTGCCCCATGCATTACGAGACCGGGGCGCTGACGCTTACGGAGCACACAGTCAGCATCCATCATTATGAATCCACACACTGGGGAACACGCGCCCGCATGGGGAATATGCGTATGCGCCGGGCATACCGGGAATGCGGGAAGGTCGGCTTTTTCCTGTATTCGCACAGCAGACTGTTCCGAGGGCTGGATCTCATCATCCGCGGAGAGTGGAAGCACTCTATCCAAGACTTAGAGCGTTAAGGCAAATGCAGTTGTAATTGGAGGGCGGAATATGCAACAGGCGGAGCAGAAAGTGAAGAAGTGTTTTCCCGAAGAGCCGGCGGCTGTGCAGCCGCTGGTGTCGGTGATCGTTGCGGTGTATAAAGTTGAGCCATATGTAGAGCGGTGCGTGCGCAGCATCATGGAGCAGACTTACCGCAATCTGGAGATCATACTGGTGGACGATGGGTCACCGGACAAAAGCGGCGAGATCTGTGATCGGCTGGCACTGGAGGATACACGGATCACGGTTTATCATCAGACCAATAACGGAGCATCTGCTGCAAGGAATTTCGGCGTGTCGAAATCTCACGGAGCGTATATTGCCTACATAGATTCGGATGATTACATTGCAGGAAATTATATCGAACGGCTGGTTTTCGCAGCTCAGACAACGGGCGCGGAGGTCGCAGTCTGCGGGTTTGCCGCAACAGATAGCGACCACTTTGCATTCGACGAAGCAGGAACGGTGCAGGTCGTGCCGGGAAAGCAAGCGTGCAAAATGCAGCTCCAGGCATCGGGAGAAAACCCGTACGCGACCATATTTGCTGTTCCGTGGGCAAAGCTACTGCATAGAGAGCTTGCGGAACGTTTTCCATTCACCTATGGGATCAAATGGGAGGATATAGATGTGTCCTACCGCTGGCTGTACGCCAGTGAGAAAGTGGCAATTTGCTCAGACCGGCTTTATGTGTACTATCAGAATAATGACGGGATCATTGCAAATCTGCGCCGTACAGAGGATCTGGACACCGACCGGATGCAGGTCTTAATACGCCGCGCAGAGTTCTTTGAGCGGGAGCGGGAAAAGAAGCTCGCAAGACTTTCTTGGGCGAGAGCGCTCCGGCTTTTGTACTGTGACTCGATGGAGTACGACGGCCGGTGCGATGCGCAGCTGAAAAGCTGTCTGCATGGACGATGGTATACCGGTTATATCTCCGCCGGAATGCTGCTGCGTGTCGGTGCGTATTATGTGTGTCCGGCTTCGCTGCGCGTGTACAGAAAGCTGTGGCAGTATGTGCACAAATAAAAAACAGATGGCACAAGCGTGCCATCTGCCCTATGTGTTCTCTCTGTGATTTGCACTTAAGCAGATTTGTGCATCCACTTGCCGAGTACCGACTTCCCCAGAGTCAGAAAGTAGCGGAATTCGCTTGTTTTTCCGTACACGAGCAGGAAAAACAGATTCGGCAGCACGCAGCACAAAAGCACCTTGACCAAAAATGCCTCAAACCCGGCAGCCGGGAGCAGCGCGCAGATATACCATGTCGCTGCACCGGCCGCAGCCGTCAGCAGCACATTGAGCGCATAGCGCACAAAATATTTGCCGACCGGAGCACCGAAGCCATGCCGGAACAGAATGTACGGCTCGATCCATGTGCAGGTGGACAGCGTGCTGACGACGGTACCGATGAAGATGCCGACGATGCCAAACGGCTTGGCCAGCAGGATCGACACGGCAAGATTGATCGCAGACTCGAAGAGCGGCTTGTGCCGGTCGTACCAGTATAGCCCCATGGCCTCGCGGAAGGTGAGCACGCTCTGACGCATGCCGGTCACATAAAAACTCAAAACGATCAGCAGCACGATGGGCATGGAAAACAGATAGTCCGCACCGAGCCAGAGCGAGATAAAGGGGTTGAACAGGACGACCAGACACACGGCGGAAAAGCCGTAGATCCAGCGCGTCAGAAAATCGACCCGCCAGAAGACCGCCTGCGCGTGTGCGGTGTCCTCCGCAGCGCACAGATTGCCGATGCTGGCCGTCATGGCGCGGAAGATCATGGAGTAGGCGGATTTCAGGCTCTGTGTGATCAGAAGATAGTTGGAATAGAGACCGACGGAGACGGCACCGACAAAATAGGCGATCAGGACGTTGTCCGTCCCGAACACGACGACGCTGCCGAGCTTGTGGGCGATCATGGCCCGGATGTTCTTGGAGATGTCCTGCCGTACCGGCGCGGGGAGCGGCTGCACGGTTTTCTGCTTCAAATATGGGTAGAGCTGGTCGGCTTTGCGCGCAAGGAGTGCATTGCAGACAAACGTTGCGCAGAGCTTCAGCGCAAGGTACAGGACGTAGTCCCCGGTCAGCAGCAGCGCCGCACACTGCGCGGCCGTGACCGCCATGCTGGTCTTATATTGGTAGGACGTGACGATGTGCTGCTTTTGGTCCGCACTGATCAGGGACTGCTTGTAGACCAGAAAATACGAGATCGAAGAATCCAGCACGAACATGAGGTAAATCAGGCGGATGTGCGGGATGTCGGGAATGTCGCGGATGATATACTGCAAAAACGGTGTGAGTGCCGCACCGAGCACGCCTACGGTGATGCCGATGACCGTGTAAAACTTCCGGTAGAGCGTTATCAGCGACAAAATCAGCTCCCGGTCACCCTCAGCCAGCGGCTTGTACATGCTGTAGGTAATGGCAGTGCCGACGCCGAGCTCTGCCAGCGAGAGCATGGTGAGAATGTTTGCAAATGTGCCATCCAGCCCCAGATACTCTTTGGTCAGCACGACCACGAAGATTTTACGGGCGATGAAATTCACCACGATCGCAGCCAGCTTGAACAACACGGCTGTTTTCAGATTTTTGAGCGAGTTATCCGTTCTGGACATACATTCACCGTCCTGCTCTGTTACAGAAATCTCTCCTAATCTACCATTCTCGTACCCATAAGTCAACGCTACTGCTGCAGATCCGTGTGCTTTCACCACACTTTTGCTGCGCAAACCACAAGGAGGTACAGACAATGAAAGGCATCATCCTCGCCGGGGGCTCCGGGACGCGGCTGTACCCGCTCACGCGGGTCACGTCCAAGCAGCTGCTGCCCGTGTACGACAAGCCCATGATCTACTACCCGCTCTCGACGCTCATGCTCGCGGGCATCCGCGACATCCTCATCATCTCCACGCCGGACGATACGCCGCGCTTCGAGCGCCTGCTTGGCGATGGGAGCCAGTTCGGCATCCGCCTGTCCTACGCGGTGCAGCCGCACCCGGACGGGCTCGCGCAGGCGTTCCTGATTGGGGCGGACTTCATTGGCGGCGATACCTGCGCCATGATCCTTGGCGACAATATTTTCTACGGCAACCGCTTCCGCAGCAACCTGCGCGAGGCGGTCGCGAACGCCGAGGCGGGCTATGCCACCATCTTCGGCTACCACGTCAAGGACCCGGAGCGCTTCGGCGTCGTGGAGTTTGACCGGGACAAGCGTGTGCTCTCCGTCGAGGAAAAGCCCGAGCACCCGCGCTCGAACTACTGCGTCACGGGCCTGTATTTTTACGATCATCGCGTCGTGGATATGGCGCGGCAGGTGCGGCCGTCCGCGCGCGGCGAGCTGGAGATCACGGACCTCAACCGGCTCTATCTCGACGCTGACCGGCTGAAGGTGCAGCTGCTCGGCCGCGGCTTTGCCTGGCTTGACACCGGCACGGTCGAGAGTCTCATGGACGCGGCGGTCTTTGTCCAGACGGTGCAGAACCGGCAGGACGTCATCATTTCCGCGCCGGAAGAGGTGGCCTATCACATGGGCTGGCTCACGAAGGCGCAGCTGCTGGCTGCCGCTGCGCAGTATCACAACGCACCCTACGGCGCGCATCTGCGCGCGGTCGCGGAGGACAAGCTGGTGTTTGAGAGGGAACTGCATGATTAGATTCGTAACCGGCGGCGCCGGCTTCATCGGCGCAAACTATCTGTTTTATCTGCGTGAGCACTATCCGGACGACCGGCTCGTGTGCATCGACAAGCTCACCTATGCCGGCAATCTCTCTACGCTCGCGCCGCTGCTCGGGCAGCCGAACTTCCGCTTTGCCAAAGTGGACATCTGCGACCGGGAGGCGGTCTATGGCCTGTTTGAAGAAGAGCGGCCCGACGTGGTCGTGAATTTCGCGGCCGAGAGCCATGTCGACCGCTCGATCGCCGATCCGTCGATCTTCCTGCAGACGAACATCATCGGTACGTCCGTGCTCATGGACGCCTGCCGCGAATACGGCAACGTGCGCTTTCACCAGGTCTCGACCGATGAGGTGTACGGCGACCTGCCGCTCGACCGGCCGGACCTGCTGTTCACCGAGCAGACGCCGCTGCACACCAGTTCGCCCTACAGCAGCTCCAAGGCAGCGGCCGATCTGCTGGTGGGGGCGTACTGGCGCACGTATGGCCTGCCGGTCACGATCTCGCGCTGCTCCAATAACTACGGGCCGTTTCAGTTCCCGGAAAAGCTCATCCCGCTCATGATCGTCAACGCCCTCGCCGACCGGCCGCTGCCGGTGTACGGCCGGGGGCTGAACGTGCGTGACTGGCTGTATGTCGGCGACCACTGCCGGGCCATCGATCTGGTGATCCGCCGCGGCCGCATCGGCGAGGTGTACAACATCGGCGGCCACAACGAGATGCGCAACATCGACATTGTGCGCCTGATCTGCCGCAAGCTCGGCAAATCCGAGCGCCTCATCACCTACGTGCCCGACCGCAAGGGGCACGACCTGCGCTATGCCATCGACCCGACGAAGATCCACACGGAGCTCGGCTGGCTGCCGGAGACGAAGTTTGCCGACGGCATCGGGCAGACGATCGACTGGTACCTTGCGCACCGGGACTGGTGGGAGGAGATCCTCAGCGGCGAATACCAGACTTATTACGCGCGCATGTACGGCGCACGGCAGACGCCGGAGCAGCCGTGAGGCGCGTGGGAAGGCGCATCCGTCGTGCTCTGCTCGCGCTGCTGCTGGCGCTTGTACTCACGGCGGGTATTTCGGCGGTCGTGTGCAGGTTTTCGCTGAAAGTGACGGCATATACTGTCGCTGTCCGGGGACTTACGGCACCGTGCCGCGCCGTCGTGCTCAGCGACCTGCACAGCCGGGAGTATGGCAAAGAGAATGCGACGCTGCTCGCGCGCGTGGCGGAGCAGCAGCCGGATGCGATCTTTTGCATTGGCGATTTCATCAGCCGCGACGCGACAGAGGCCGAGCTGCAGCAGCTGGATGCACTTTTGCGCCGCCTCGGCGAGATCGCACCGGTGTTCTGGTCGCCCGGCAACCATGAGGTCGCATATATGAACGACCATGGATTCGGCCTGCTTGACACCGTGGCCGCGGCCGGAGCGACCGTGCTCTACGATACCTGGGTGCAGACGACGCTCGGCGGTGCGGCTGTGCGGATCGGTGGCAGCTGCGGTCACTGCCGGGGCATCAATCAGTATGTCAAACTCGACTATGCAATGGAGGAGTCCATCGGCGCGTCGGGTGTGCCCGGCATCGTGCTGCTGCACATGCCGGAGAGCCTCCTGCTCGATGATGCACGTGAGCGCTGGACGGGGCAGGTGTTTCTCAGCGGGCACACGCACGGCGGAGTCATCCGCATTCCGCTGATCGGCGGCCTCGTCGCGCCGACGCAAGGCTTTTTTCCCAAGTACGATCAGGGAGAATTCACGATCGACGGACGCATGACGCTCATCATTACATCCGGACTCGCGGGGTATGATTGGGTGCCGCGCATTTTCAACCGGCCGGAGGTCTGCGTGGTGGATTTGCAGCCCGGAGAAGGAGACTGACATGACGGTCAACGAAGCATTTCTCAACTGCATATCCGCTTCCCTGCGCGGGGGATCCTGCAACCTGACGCTCGCACCGGACGACTGGCGGCCGCTCCTGCAGCTGGCGGGGGAGCAGAAGCTCCTGCCCATGGTGTATGAGGCCGTGCGCGGTACGCCGGCCTTTGCCGCTGCGCCCGAGGAGGTGCGCACGGCCGCGCGTCTGCAGACCATGCAGGAAGCAGCGGCGCAGGCCGTGCACACCGAGGCGTTTTTGCAGCTCTATCGGGCACTGCGTGCCGAGGGGCTTGCGCCGGTCGTCGTCAAGGGCATTGTCTGCCGTGCACGGTATCCGCAGCCGGATCTGCGTCCCTCGGGCGATGAGGACCTGTACCTCGCACCGGAAGAGATGCCGCGCTTTCACGCCGTGCTGTTGCGCGCCGGTTTTGTGCTCACGGAGCCGGAACGTGATTACCGCACTGCGCACGAGGCGCGCTATGTGCAGCCGCGCACGGGGTTGGTCGTTGAAGGCCACTGGGCGCTGTTTCCGACGGAGTACGAGGTCTATACTGCGCTCAACGCACAGCTGACCGGTCTGGAGGAGCGGGCGCAGGACTGGGAGACCGGCGGCGTGACGCTGCGTATCCCCGATCCCAGCGACCATCTGATCTTCCTGCTCCTGCACGCTTTCAAGCATTTTGTCAGCAGCGGCGTCGGTGTTCGGCAGCTGTGCGATATTGCGCTTTGGATGAATTACTACGGCGTGCAGATCGACTGGCCGCGTGTGCGCACAGCCTTGTGTGCGACACGCAGCGAGGGCTTTGCCGCCGCGGTCATGGATGCGGGCATGCGCTGGTTTGGGCTTGACCGCGCAGCGGCGCATATCCCGGCCAATTGGCCGGTGCTCGACAGTGCGCCGCTGCTTGATGACGCGCTCTCCGGCGGTGTGTACGGCAGCGCGGATATGACGCGCAAGCACAGCTGCACGATCACCATTCGGGCGGCCGATCAGGCGCATCGCGGCGGCGCTGGTCGGGCGTCGCTTCGCGCGGCGCTGTTCCCGGGACGCGACGTCATGGCAAACTGGTATCCGTATGTTGCCCGCTGTCCGGCACTGCTGCCGGCCGCGTGGGCACAGCGCATCTGGCGCTACCTGCGCACGCGCGGCAAAAATACCAGCGCGCGGGGCAGCCTGCGCATCGGCGCGCAGCGCGTGGAGTTGCTGCGGCAATACGGGGTTTTATAGTTTTTGCGGTTCCGCCCGGCCGGAGCCAGAGTGAAAGGAGAGACGCCTGTGCAGGCATCCTATGATCAATACATGCCCTATCTGTTTTCCCGCGCGGGCGCGGCCGGCGTGCCGCTGGCCGGAACGTTTGAGCTGACCTGCCGCTGCAATTTTGACTGCCGCATGTGCTATATCCACCGCAGTCAGTTCGATGCGTCTGCCCGTGCCGCGGAGCGGGATGCCGCCTGGTGGCTGGCGCTGGCGCGCTCCGCGCGCGACGCCGGCATGCTCACGCTTCTGCTCACGGGGGGCGAACCGCTGCTGCGCCCGGATTTTCCGGAGATCTATACGGCCTGCCGGAACCTTGGGCTGCTCGTGTCCGTGAACACCAACGGCACGCTCCTGACGCCGGAGCTGGTGCAGCTGCTGGCGCAGACCCCGCCGCAGCGCATAAATCTGACACTCTACGGGGCCTCGCGAGAGACGTACGCCGCGCTCTGCGGCCGGCCTGAGGCGTATGACCGCGTCCTCTGGGCGATCGACGCCCTGCAGGCGGCGGGCGTGCCGCTCAAGCTGAACTTTACCGAGACGCCGTATAATCAGGCAGACGCCCCGGCGGTGTATGCGTTCGCGCGTGCGCGCGGCCTGCGCGTCGACGCGGTGACCTATTGCTTTCCGCCGGTGCGCGCGCGGGAAAACGGTGCCTGCACGTCCGCGCGCTTTTCGCCGGAGGTATCGGCGCGCGAGCAGGTGCGCTATGACCGCTTCCGTTTCGGGGAGGAGGGCTTCCGCGCGCGTGCGCGCGCGCTGCTCGACGGGCAGACGCCGCCCCCGGCCGACGCCTGTCAGGAGCTGCCTACGGAGAAGATCCGCTGCCGCGCCGGGCTGTCCACGTTCTGGGTCACGTGGGACGGGCAGCTGCGCCCCTGCGGCATGATGTGCACGCCGAGCGTACCGGTCGGGGACGATTTCGCGGCCGCGTGGTCGGCGATCCGCGCCGCGCGCGAGCGGATCCTGCTGCCGGCCAAATGCACAGCCTGTCCGGACCGGGCGGCGTGCGACCTCTGCCCGGCGGTGGCCTATGCCGAACACGCGGATTTCACCGCCGTGCCGGAGTATCTCTGCGCGCGCACGGCGGAATATCTGGCTATCTGCCAAAAAGCCCTTGCCGATCCGGCTGTAGAATCGGACAATTCCGGGAAAAATGGAACCATTTCTTGACTTGTTTGTCGTGAAAGATTATAATCATTCTGAAAAGATGGGGGTAGTCTGCCCAGTGCGTGACCGTTCGCTTTTGCATTGGCGCCGCCCCGGTCTGTAAATCCCTTAATTCTGCATATCCCACAAAACGAATGGAGGAGTTGACATGAGGAGAAAGTGCATCACGATGCTTCTGGCATTGGTGATGGTCGTCAGTCTGTTTGCCGGTGTCGTTCCCACAAGCGCCGCCGCGGCAGGCAGCAACTATACGCAGGTACCGGTCGTTACGGACGATACCAATGCCGACGGCACTGCTGCATCCGATGCCTATAAGAAGGCATATCCGGAGTATATGGCAAACGCCGCACCGGATGTGGTGCTTCCCGGCTTGACCGATGGTGAGAACCTGGTCCCGCAGGGGATCGCCTACTGGGCGGAGAAGAACTGGCTGCTGGTCAGCTATTATGTGGATAAATATGATTCGGCCAACGCTGGCGCGGCCGTGATCGCAGCGCTCGATCTGAACACGAATCAGACCGTGGGCGTCTACAAGTTCACGAAAGCGGACGGTAGCGCGTTTACGGCACATATGGGCGGCATTGCGGTCGGTACATACAACCTGTATTATACGGACGGCCACCACGGCATTGGTTACATCCCGCTGACGGAGCTGACCGCCGAAACGAAGACGATCTCCATTTCGGTGGGAGAAAGCGTCAGCATTGCCAGCATCAATAACGGCGCGGAGACCTCGTATCTCAGCATGAGCAACGGTCTGCTGTGGACGGGCAATTTCTATAATAAAGATTATTCGAAGGTCCCGGGTAAATATCTTAGCATGATGTACGGCTATGAGATCAGCGGCACGGATTCGGCGTCCGAGTTCGCGAGCCTGAAGGCGATCGCTGAGAAGCCGACCTATGTCGTGGCGGCGCCGGATTCCGTGGATCAGATCCAGGGTGTGGCCTATAGAAACGGCCAGATCATTCTCAGCCGTTCCTATGGGCGCAAGAATGCCAGTGCCCTTACGATCTATAGTTGCACGCTGGACAAGAGCTCCACGGTGGACAACCCCACGGTCCTGAGTGATAAGATCAAAGAAGTGAAGAGTCTGCCGATGAGCGAGGGGATCACCCTGGCCGGCACCAATATGCTCTACAATCTGTTTGAATCCGGCGCGGCGTATTACCGTGAAGGCAAAGACGGAAAAGGAAAAGGTTCCAATCCGACCGATCAGGTTTGGAAAGTTGACGTTAGAAAGCTCCTCAATGAGCGCGCGGTCGACCCGGTCGTGACGACGGATGAGGTGTGGTATGAGCGCGTGACGACGCTGGCAGACCTGACCGATGTCACCGGCCAGTACCTGATCGCCTATAACACGAAGGATGGCGCTGTCCCCACGCAGTATGCCATGCAGGCTGCCGGTCTGAACGCTGCCGGCCAGAGAGGTTCGACTACGAAGGACAATCCCTCGCAGAAAGACGGCGACAGCATGTATATGAAGTCGGCCGAGCAGAGCAATTATGTGATCAAGACTGTGGATGGCACGGAACGGTACTACTTTGAGAATGTCCCGAATTCTGCGCTCTGGCATTTTGAGCTGGACCCCGAGGACAGCAACCATGTTGTCACGGTCGTGTCCAATGACCTGACGTATTCCGGGAATCCGTGCTTCTATTTCGGCTCCCGACTGATGTATATGCAGCAGTTCGGCAAGTACGAGCGTCAGAACTATCAGCGTATTTCGGTCACCGACAGCGGCCTGTTCCAGTTCTATTATCAGAATTTGAACAACGGCAGTTCTTACTATCTCTGGTGCAATGACGGCCAGTACAATACGCAGTATGACGCGTTCTATGCATACGGTAATCAGAAATCGCAGCATGTGGGCGTTAAGGAAGAGAACGGCACGTTCCACTGCGACGCCAAGCACGGCCAGAAGGACTCGGAAAGCGGCAACAAGAGCACAGCGACCAAGAACAAGCCCGATGCCGGTTATGCCGTACCGGATCAGTACAGCTATTTCACGATCTATAAGCGCCATGAAAAGCACACGACGCAGACCGGCAAGAGCGGCACGAACCTGGATAAGACGGCCAAGCTGCAGGACAACGGCACTTACAACATTGACATGTCGGTGTTCACGACCGGTACGACGACCACGTCGGACAGCACAGCCAGCGAGATGACCTATGCCGACACGGACTATGTGCTCGTGCTGGATATGTCGAGATCCATGAATGATGACGGAAAAATGGACATGCTCAAGGCTGCACTCGATAAATTTGTCGACGATCTGCTCGCAGCTCAAAAGGCGAGTGGAAAGTCATATCGCGTGGCTGTTGTGACGTTCAGTAACAATGATGATTTTTGGACGTTGACTAAGTATAAAATGACGGGTTACTATGTGGGTAGCAACTTTATTGGCTATAAGGACCGCGATAAGTCTTATGGCAAGGCGCTTATGGACGTGAGCAGTGACCTGAAGACGAGCGTGATCCAGAATCTAAGTTACAATGATGAGGTGGTTGCATCCACACATACAGAACTGGGTATGGAGCTGGCTTATGGTATCCTCCAGAATTCGGGCGCGGATTACAAGAATCCGCTGAGCGCAAACTATCGCAATGCTGCGGTGGTCGTGTTTACAGACGGTACCCCTTACAATACTAAAGCGAACAAAAATACCGTAAGTATCGCCAACGACGCGATCTCGAAGGCGAAAGACTGCAAGACGCTTGGCGCGGATGTCTACACCGTTGGTCTGAAGGTCGCGTTCGAAACAGAGTACAATAGTCCTTACTATTTCACGACCAACAAATTCATGAGCGTTCTGTCCTCCAACTATCCGAAAGCGACGGATCTGACGATAACGGGCGCGCAGACCAGCAATCGCTACTTCTATTCGGCTGACAATCAGTCGCAGCTGACGGGTATTTTCCAGAAGATCTGCACGACGACGGTCGCCGGTAAGACAGACAGTGCGACGACGAATGTTACGCTCAATGCCGATTCGGTCCTCCGGGACAAAATTACGGATTCTTTCGACGCGCGCAGTGCGGCGGTGGAGGTTTCCTTCCTGCCCGGCACGACGTCTGACGGCAGCAACTTTGTGTTCAACAAAGCACTGACCGAAGCGGAGTTTGAGGCAAAAACCGGGAGCAACATCTCGGCGGAGCTGTCCGCAGACGGAAAAACGGTCACGGTCACGGGCTTCGATTATTCGAAGTACTACATTGCTTACAGCCATCCCGGCTACAAGATGCTCGTCAGCATCAACGGCGTCCTGCTCAACGATGGTGTGAGCGGCGAGCAGCTTGCGACCAACGCAAAGAATTCGGGTATTTACAAAACGGCGGCGGATACGGAGGCGACCAACGAGTTTGAGGTCCCGACGGTCGATGTACCCTCTGTGAGCTGTACGCTCGACTTCGGTCTGGACGCCGTGGCAAACATCGGTAATACGGTTGTTGCAGTTTCGGCGGCGCCGGCGAAGCAGGATCCGAACAATTACGTCACAACATACAGCCGCCAGGACGGCGGCGTGAAAGTCAGTGCCGACGGTACGAACGCCGTTGTGTCGCCTGGCACCAACTGGAGCAGTACGCAGCGCAATTATGTGCTCGCGCAAGCTGCGGATGGTACCTTCGAATGGGTCAAGCTCACCATTGTTCCGGCCAGCAATATCCTTTATGAAGAGGACAAACTGACCCGCGGCAATGAGAGCGGCAAAGTGGCCTGGACCACTGCGGGCACGTCCGATAACCTGCGGCAGACGGTGAATAACGACCTGCGCTATGGTTATGACACCGTGTACGAGAACAAACTCGGCACTTACAGCAACGGTACGGCCTATGCGGCGACCGTAAACAAAGACAACAAGTTCAGCCAGAGCCTGAGCTTTACCTTCACCGGAACCGGCTTTGACATCATTTCCGACTGCGGCAACAGGACCGGTATTCTTGCTGCTGCTGTGAAAAACAGCGCCGGTGAGACCATTAAGGTCTACATGGTCGACACCTATTTCAAGGGCGACGGCACGATCGCACACGGCACGACGCTGTATCAGACGCCGGTGGTTCAGAATCTGGCGCTGGATTACGGTACTTACACGGTCACGATGAACGCCATGTATCTGCGCCGCAGCGAGATCGAGAAGGCAGAAGCCTCCGCGGATCTGCAAGGCGCCGGCAGTTCTGCCCTTGTCAATGAGCTTCTTGCGCAGGCGGGCATGACCGATGTCGATCCCTCGAAGGTCGAGCTCGTCTACATGGACGACAACAGCATCCTCTCCCCGAAGCACCAGCCCAGCCCCGACGTCTTTGACGGTGAGGAGCAGGCGGCGATGGATTGGACGACCTATGTCGACGGCGTGCGCGTCTACGGCGCGCTGAAAGCTGAGGATCAGGGCGTCTACCTTGACGGCGAGAAGAACGTTACGTACTACAACATCATCAACAGCATGATCGCTGCTGATCAGATCAAAAACGTCACCACCAACGGCTTCGCCTACATCGAGGGTACGGGTGATACCACGTTCAATCCTGCGACCTATCAGCAGAGCGGCCCGCAGAATGAGATCTATCTCGCAAAGAACAGCGCCATCGCGTTCAAGGTGGCGAGCGGCAGCGTGGTGCAGGTCAGCGCCCGCGCGGTGACCGACAAGGCGGCGCGGATCAATACTGATAAGGACGTTGCCTCCAACACGGAAATGTACTACGAGGTGCGGCCCAATAATGACGGCACGGTCGTGATCCAGAACACGGGCGAGGGCATGCTGGCGCTCGTCAACGTGAAGATCGCTTCGGCGACCGCTGCCAATGCAGCTCCGATGGTCGATCAGGGTACGCTGGAAGAAGCGTGCCAGCTGTTGGCTGCCGGTACGCCGGAACCGCCCACGCCGGTCGATCCCACTGGCCCGGACACGCCTTGGGTCAATCCCTTCACAGACGTGAGTGAGAATGACTGGTTCTTTGACGCTGTCAAGTTTGTCAACGAGCGCAAGCTCTTTGTTGGCACGACGGAGACGACCTTCGCCCCGCGTATGGCCATGACGCGCGGTATGTTCGTCACGGTGCTCGGCACGCTTGCCGGTGTGGATGAAACAGCCGCAGAAGCCTCGACGTTCGAGGATGTAAATCCGAATGCGTACTACGCCCCCTATGTGGCATGGGCGCAGAAAAACGGAATCGTTGTCGGCACTTCTGCCACAACGTTCGAACCGAACGCGGAGATCACCCGCGAACAGATGGCGATCATCATGTATAACTACGCGAAGTACGCCGGTGAAGACGTCAGCAAGACGGATCCGGCCGGCTTGGCGGCGTTCGCCGACGGGGCCAGTGTCTCTGGCTGGGCGCAGACCGAAATGGCCTGGGCGGTGAACATGCAGCTCATGGTCGGCAGTGACGGCAAGCTCAGCCCGCAGAATCATGCGAGCCGTGCGGAGGTCGCTGAGATTGTGAAAAACTATGTGAACGTACTTGGAAAGTGAGGCGTGAACGATGAAGCGAACCTATACAAAACCCGAAGTTTGCGTCGTGCGCTACTCGACGAGTGATATGTTCTGCCAGTGCAGCCCGGATAATACGGAAACCGTGAAGCAGCAGCTGGAGCTATTCGGCTGGGATATCAACAAATGCTTTGGCACGGGCGAGGAGCAGTGTGGACAGTACCAGGTGGACGGCTACTGCAAGTTTACGGCAGTTGGCGACGGCATGAAGGTATTCATGTCCTGAGCAGAGCAAATCCAACATAAGCGAAAACGCGCCTGCGCTGCGGCACAGGCGCGTTTTTTCGGAGATTCGGAGAACGATATGGAGACATCAGAATTTTGCCGTTTCTGCGGCCTGACGCTGCGCTGCACGCATACGGCATCGGTCGAGCCGGATACACTACGGGCGGCATTTGCCGTTCCGCCGTCGCCGCCGGACCTGATGCTGCGGTGCGTCTGCGCGCACGCACTGCCGGAGCCGGACGGCGCGCCGCTGGCAGTGCAGGGTGCGTTGCGTACCTATCGGCGTGGCACGCACATTACGCTCCTGCGCGGGCAGGGTGCCGGGCTGCCGCCGTATGCGCAGACACAGTACGACCTGACGCAGCCGTGTACCGGAACGACGACCGTGATGGGCAACGCCTGGTCGTGGGCAACGGATGCACGCTACTTCTGGCACACGCAGGCACTGCCGCAGCTTCTGCTCCCGTTTTCCTGCGTTCTGCTGCACGCGTCGGTGATCGAATACGCCGGCGGGGCTGTACTCTTTTCCGCGCCGAGCGGCATGGGCAAGAGCACACAGGCGGCGCTCTGGGCGCGGCACCGCGGCGCGCACATTCGCAACGGAGACAAGGCAGGCGTGCGCGTGCTGCCGGACGGCGTGCGGGCCTACGGCGTGCCGTTTGCCGGAACGAGCGGCATCTGCGAGCGGTTTTCCTTGCCGCTGCGGGCGGTCGTGCTGCTGCGGCAGAGTCCGGTCAACACGGTCACGCGCCTGTACGGCGTGCGGGCGGCGACGGCGCTGCTGCCGAACGTGTTTCTGAGCACTGCCGTGCCGGAGGAGCACCAGCGGCTGCTGGAGTTGGCCTTCGCGCTGGCGGCCGCCGTGCCGGTGCTCTCGCTCGGCTGTACGCCGGATGTTCGTGCCGTGGAGACGCTGGAAGCGGCGCTGGCTGAGTCAGAATAAGGGGTTGCCCCGGAGCGACGCTCCGGGGCAACCCTCTGTTATCATGGCTATTATACCTGCGTGCCCAGCCACTTTTCCAGGCACACGAGCGACACGCCGTCAATGCCGTTGAAATTGCACGGCACGGTGCCGACCTCCCGGTAGCCGAGATAGGCGTAGAGCCGGCGGGCGGCGGCGTTTTTCGCGTTTGTGTCGATGCGCAGCTCCGGGCAGCCGAGCGCCCGGGCGCGCTGCTCATAAAACCGCACGAACTGCGTCCCGTAGCCGTGACCGGCCGCTGCCGGGTCCACGACGAGCGTGTGCAGCACGAGCACCTGCTCCGGCCGCGCCTCATATTGCCACGGCACCGCTGCATACACCGGCACCTGTTCGTGGTTGATGCGCCCGGCGGCGTAAACGGTGCCGCCGTCGGCGAGAACGAACAGCTCCCCGGCATCCAGCCCGGCCTGCGCGGTCGCGCGCGTGGGGTACACGCCGCGCACCCAGCCGACGCTGGCGGCGCCGGTCTCCTCTGCGGTGTGGATCGCGTCGTAGATCTGCTCGATGCGCGGCAGATCGTCTGCGGTCGCGGGTCGGATGTCGATTATGGTGATACCTCCTTCTGCGGTGCCCGGAAGATGTCCTCCGGGATCAGGGCTGCGAGCGCGCGCTGTCCGGCGGGCGTGTGGTGCACGCCGTCGGTCGTATAGGACGCGATGAGCGCGTCCGGGTCGTCGGGGTCTGCCAGAGCGTCCAGCGGGATGTAGCCGTCGGCGGGGCAGTCCGCGCTCTGAAACCACGCGTTGAGCTCCGGCCGCAGTGTGTCGAGCTCCGGCGACCACTGAATGTCGTCCCCGCGTCCGAAGAGATTGCGCGTATAGCCCTTCCACGGCATGAGCTCGCAAAACCAGATGCGCACGCCCTGCGCGTGCGCCATGTCGGCGAGTGCGCGGTAGCCTGCGGTCATCTGCGCAAACGTGACCGGGGTCAGCAGTCCCTGCTTGCTGCGGCAGTGCGGGTGGATGAGATCGTTCGCGCCGAGCTTGACGAGCACCATGTCCGCGCCCGCCTGCGCGAGCACGTCGCGCCTGAAGCGCTTCACGCCTGCGCCGCCGAGAAGCTTCGCCGCGCGGCCGACGCCGTCGGCCACCAGCCGGTCGCCCTTGATGGCGGCCTGTGTCACGCTCACGCTGCCGATCCCATCGGCGCGCAGGCGCGCCGCCAGCAGCCGCGGCAGCTCGTTTGCCACGGTCGAGTCGCCGAAGATGACGCACGCGTGCGTCCCGGGCGCTGCCAGCACGTCGATCTCCGTGAGCGCTGGGATGACCTCATATGCGCCGGTCTCCGCCGTGTGCTGCATCGGTATGGCCAGATGCAGCAGAGGGCGGCGCGTGCAGTTGCCGAGCTCGGCGTAGCTGCATCCGCCGATGAGTCCAATCGTGCGCATGGCGTTGATGCCGCGGTAAAAGACCGTGACGGCCAGCGTCTGCCCGGCGGTGACCGGCAGCGCGGCGGCATCGGAGGTGCAGCTCGTCCCGGCGGCGATGCGGACGCGGCGCTCGCCGCCGAAGGTCACGGTGCGCAGCGTGTCGGGCTTGATGCCGCGCGCATCGTCCGCGCCGATGGCGACGGTGCAGGCGGCCACGTGCAGCGGCAGCACGCCGAACACGTTCGAGAGCGTCAGGCGCACGTGCGTGCCGCCGGCTGTGAGCTGCACGGCCGTGCGCGCGGACACGTCCGTCACGGCGACGCCGAGCCGGTCGAGGACGCCGGTCTCGGACAGGCTCGCGTCGATGGGGCTGGTGCTCCATGCACTGACCCAGTGGCTGCGGATGCTGATTTCGTCCATAGCAAGACCTCCGGAATTTCGTGTGCTTCTGCCTTTAAGATAGGCGCGCGGCGCGCAAAAGTCAACCGCAAACGCCGCTCCCGGCTTTACAACACGGACCAAAACGTGGTATCATGCGCACAGAACGATTTTTACCGGACAGAGGAGGGGACAGCTGTGCCAGACAAGCGTCAGACACCGGCGGAGCGGCCGCCGAAAAAGCGCATGAGCCGCGGCACGCGCGTGCTGGTCATCATCGTGTGTGTGCTGCTCGCCATCGCGCTGCTGCTGGTCGCAACGGTATTGGTTTTGTCTGCGATCGGCCGCAATGCGCTGATCGACGATGACGGGATGAACATTTCCCGGGACGATGTGGAGCCGCTCGGCTCGGGCGCGGTGCGCTACAATGACCGGCTCTATCGCTACAACACCGATATCGTCACGATCCTGCTCATGGGCGTGGACGAGCAGGTCAAGCAGGATGCCAATGGCATCTACGGCAACGCTAACCAGTCGGATGTGAACATCCTGGCGGTGCTCGATCTGCGCAACAAGGAGATGACGCTCATCTCCGTCTCGCGCGACGCGATGTGCACACTCGACATTCTCGACAGCGCGGGTGAGCACGTCGGCACGGCTACGGCGCAGCTGGCGCTTGCCTACGCCTACGGCGACGGGGCGGAGCGCAGCTGTGAGCTGACGAGCGCGGCTGTCTCGCGCCTGTTTTACGATCTGCCGATCCCGGTCTACGGCTCGATCTATATGCAGGGCATCCGCCAGCTCGTCGACAGCGTCGGCGGCGTGACGGTCACGCCGGGCACGAGCATCCCCGGCTTTGCCGCCGGACAGCCCGTGACGCTCACCGGCAAGCTCACGGAAAACTACATCCGCTACCGCGCCGATTCGACCGAGGGCAACAACCAGCGTATGCAGCGGCAAAAGCAGGTCGTGCTTGCGCTCGTGCACAAGATGCTCGCGCAGGTCAAGGAGGACCCGGCAAGCATTCTCGCGCTCTACAACAATATCCGGCGCAACACCACGACGAACATCAACACCGCCATGATGGTCTATCTGGCGCAGCAGGCGAGCGGGATGCACTTCTCGGACGACATCGTCAATGTCCCCGGCACATCGGTCATGGGCGCGCAGCGGCACGCAGAGTATCAGGTCGATCAGGATGCGCTGCTGCGGATGATCCTGAACATTTTCTACGAACTGGTGGACGGCTGATCGGAAAAACGGTTATTTTTTGAAAATAACCCTTGCATTTTGCGCCGCTTCGGTGTAAAATTATACTACCCTTAGAAACTGCAAGTCTATGAATGGAGGAGTTACACAATGAAGCGTTTTGTGGCCATTCTTTTGATACTCGTTCTCGTGTTCGCCCTGTCGGCGACGGCGTTTGCTGCCAGCAACGTCACCAGCCCCGAGAAGGGCAACACCGATGCGAATGTCACGCCCGATAAAGGCAACACCGATGCGAATGCCACGCCCGATAAAGGCAACACCTCTCCGCAGACCGGTGAGTCTTTCAGCATCCTGTGGGTGATCCTTGCGGCCATCGCAGCGATCGGAGCGGTGCTGTTTTGCGGCAAAAAGCTGATTCGCGTCAAGTGAAGCAGCGGTCACATGGATAACAATGCCCCATGATCTTCATGGGGCTTTTGTTTTTATGAGGTGAACGATGAAGAAGAAAAAAATCCTTGTGCGCAGCGTTCTGGTGCTCGTGGCGCTCGCTGCGCTGTGCGCGTGCGCGTGGTGCGTGTGGTACATCGTGCAGTACTATCATGGGCAGGCCTTCGGCGACCGGATGCGCGCCAACGCCCCGGATGATGCCGGTAGCTTCCAGCTCGAGCGCGTGAAGATCCCGGTCGATTTCGACGAGCTGCAGGTCATGAACCCGGATATCTATGCCTGGGTCACGATCCCGGACACGGACATCAGCTATGCCGTGCTGCAGCGCGGTGCGGAGGACGATCAGGAGTATTACTCCAAGCACAGCGAAAACGGCGCCTACTACAGCGGCGGCAGCATCTTCAGCCAGAGCTACAACCGGAAGGACTTTTCCGACCCCATGACCGTGCTCTACGGCCACAACCTGCGCAACGGGCGCATGTTCGCCCAGCTCAACGACTTTTCGGATGCGGAGGTCTTTGAGTCGCACCGCTATATCTACGTCTATCTCCCGGACCGGATGCTCGTCTATGAGATCTTCGCGGCCTATCCGCACTCGAACGAGCATCTGCTGCTGTGCTACGACTTTGCGGATGCAGAGGATTTTACGGCGTATTTTGACGATGTGCTCGCGCGCAAGAGCCTGCAGGCCAACTTCCGCACCGACGCCTGGCCCGTACCGGGCGACCGGGTGCTGACGCTCTCGACCTGCTTTCGCGGGGACAACCACCAGCGCTACCTCGTGCAGGGCAAGCTCGTGGCGGAGGCCTACGCCAAATAACGGCATGCAAAATACGAAAAACCGGCAGAGCAAACGCTCTGCCGGTTTTCTGCGTCCGGATCGCTCAGCCGTGCAGGCCGTTTTCCTGGCGCTCCATGTTTTCGATGACGACGTCGTGAATGTCGCCCAGGCCCGCGCAGTATTCGAGCACCTTCCAGGGGGTGTTCGTGTGGAAGTGGATCTTGATGAGGTCCTCGTCGCCGACGGCGAGCAGGCAGTCGCCCGCGATGTTCTGCTGGATATAGTCATGAATCGCGTCCTCGTCGAGGCCGTGGCCCTCGATGAGCAGCTGGGTGTCAAACCGGAATTCGAGCATGGTTTTTGTCCTCCTTAATCATCGAGCTTGAGCACGGCGAGAAATGCCTCCGTGGGGATCTGGACCGTGCCGAGCTGGCGCATTTTCTTCTTGCCTTCCTTTTGCTTTTCGAGCAGCTTCTTCTTGCGCGTGATGTCGCCGCCATAGCACTTGGCGAGCACGTCCTTGCGCAGAGCCTTGACGGTCTCGCGCGCGATGATCTTGCCGCCGATCGCGGCCTGCACCGGGATCTCGAACAGCTGCCGCGGGATGTTTTCCTTGAGCTTCTCGCACAGCTTGCGCGCCCGGCCGTAGGCCTTGTCCTTGTGGGCGATGAAGCTCAGCGCGTCGACCTGGTCGCCGTTGAGCAGCATGTCCACCTTCACGAGTTCGCTCGGGTGGTAGCTGGAAAATTCGTAGTCGAGCGAGGCATACCCCTTCGTGCGCGCCTTGAGCGTGTCGAAGAAGTTGTAGACGATCTCGTTGAGCGGCATCTCGTAGTGCAGCTCCACGAGCCTGCTGTCGAGATACTGCATGTTTTTATACTCGCCGCGCAGGTCCTGGCACAGCGGCATGATGTTGCCGACGAACTCCTGCGGCGTGATGATCGACACGTTCACGAACGGCTCCTCCGCGACCTCGATGGACGCGGGGTTCGGGTAGTCGTGGGGGTTGTCGATCATGAGCACCGTGCCGTCGGTTTTCGTGATGCGGTAGATGACGCTCGGCAGCGTCGTGATGAGGTCGAGGTCGAACTCGCGCTCGAGCCGCTCCTGAATGATCTCCATGTGCAGCATGCCGAGAAAGCCGCACCGGAAGCCGAAGCCGAGCGCGACCGACGACTCCGGCTCGAACGAGAGCGAGGCGTCGTTGAGCTTGAGCTTTTCGAGCGCGTCGCGCAGGTCGGGGTACTTCGAGCCGTCCTCGGTGTAAATGCCGCAGTAGACCATCGACCGCGCCGGGCGGTAGCCGGGCAGCGGTTCGGTAGCGGGGCGGGCCGTCTCGGTCACGGTGTCGCCCACGCGCGTGTCCTCCACGTTTTTGATGCTCGCCGTGAAATAGCCCACGTCGCCGCAGCCAAGCTCCTCGCACGGGTCGAGGCCGATGGGCCGCAGGTGGCCGACCTCCAGCACCTTGTACGACGCGCCGGTGGACATCATTGTCACTTCCATGCCGCGCCGGAGCGTGCCGGCCACGATGCGCATGAGCACGATGACGCCGCGGTAGCTGTCATACTGACTGTCGAACACGAGCGCCTGCAGCGGCGCGTTCGGGTCGCCCTTCGGGGCGGGGACGTTGTCCACGATGTCGTCGAGCACGGCCTGAATGTTGATGCCCTGCTTGGCCGAGATCTCCGGCGCGTCCATAGCCGGGATGCCGATGATGTCCTCGATCTCGGTCTTGGTGCGCTGGGGGTCGGCGGCCGGCAGGTCGATCTTGTTGATGACTGGCAGGATCTCGAGATCGTGGTCGAGCGCGAGGTAGGTGTTGGCGAGCGTCTGCGCCTCCACGCCCTGCGAGGCGTCCACGATCAGCACGGCGCCCTCGCACGCGGCGAGCGAGCGGCTGACCTCATAGTTGAAGTCCACGTGGCCCGGCGTGTCGATGAGGTTGAGCGTGTAGGTCCTGCCGCCGCGGTGATACGTCAGGCCGACGGCGCGCGCCTTGATCGTGATGCCGCGCTCGCGCTCGAGGTCCATGTTGTCGAGCAGCTGCGGCTCCATCTCGCGCGCCTCCACCGCGCCGCACAGCTCGATGAGCCGGTCGGACAGCGTGGACTTGCCGTGGTCGATGTGTGCGATGATCGAAAAATTCCGGATGTCTTCTTGTGGGATCATAGGGCAATCTCCTCCAGTGCGGCCTCGGCGCGGTCGGCGGCGGTGCGCACGTCCTGCACGAGCACGCGCAGTGCCTCAAGCTGTTCGGGCGTGCACGTCGGGCTCGGCGCCCGGCCGAGCAGAAAGTCCGCGCTCACGCCGTAGTAATCGCACGCCCGGCACACGAACGCCAGCCCCGGCTCGCGCGCGCCGTTTTCGTAGTGGGACAGCAGTGCCTGGCTGATCTTCAGATCGGCCGCGACCTTGCGCTGAGACAGCCCGCGCGCGTGGCGCAGCTCCGACATGACGGCAGCAAAATTGCGTTCCATGCCGCACCTCCTGTAACATTCATGATAACGGACTGTATTTTACCACGCCCGCACCCAAACGGCAACAACCTCTTTATAAAATCGCGCGCAAGACTTGAAAAACGTCGAATGGGGTGTTACACTATTTAATTGTGAAACCATGTTCACAGCAAACAGAAAATAGATGAACATATTGGAGGAAAACACCATGTTTGAAAATCTGGTTGAAGTTCTCAAAGCCAATCCGCGCAAGATCGTCTACACCGAGGGCACCGACGCCCGCATCCTCGAGTCCGCTGCCCGCCTGAAGCAGGGCGGCTTCCTGACGCCGATCCTCGTCGGCAATGTCGACGACGTGAAGGCGGCGGCCAAGGCCGGCAACTTCGACATCGAAGGTCTCGAGATCATCGACCCCGCCAACTACGACAAGATGGACGAGATGGCCCAGTGCATGTTTGACCTGCGCAAGGGCAAGATGACCATGGAAGAAGTCCGCGCCAACCTGCAGAAGGGCAACTACTTCGGCACGATGCTCGTGAAGATGGGCGTGGCCGATGCCCTGCTCGGCGGCGCGACCTACTCCACCGCGGACACCGTCCGCCCGGCGCTGCAGCTCATCAAGACCAAGAAGGGCGCCCACCTCGTGAGCTCCTGCTTCATCATGGTCCGCGGCGACGAGATGCTCGCCATGGGCGACTGCGCCATCAACATCGACTATCAGGATACCGTCGACAAGGCCACCGGCGAGGTCACGTTCTCTGCTGCGCAGAAGCTGGCCGAGGTCGCCATCGAGACCGCCAAGACCGCCGAGACCTTCGGCATCGACCCGAAAGTCGCCATGCTGAGCTTCTCCACCAAGGGCTCCGGCAAGGGCGGCACGGTCGCGCTCAGCCACGACGCCACCGTCATCGCCAAGGAGCTCGCGCCTGAGCTGAAGCTCGACGGCGAGATGCAGTTCGATGCGGCCGTTTCCCCGGTCGTCGGCCAGCTGAAGTTCCCCGGCTCCCCGGTCGCAGGCCACGCCAACACCTTCATCTTCCCGTGCATCGAGGCCGGCAACATCGGTTATAAGATCGCGCAGCGTCTGGGCGGCTTCGCGGCCTACGGCCCGATCCTGCAGGGCCTGAACGCGCCGATCAACGACCTGTCCCGCGGCTGCGACGCCGAGGAAGTCTACCAGATGTCCATCATCACGGCGGCTCTGGCCTGATCGGTTTTTCGTCCAAAATCTATTCCGGCGCTGTTATCTTAACAGCGCCGGTTTTTTGAAAGGGGAGAGCGCCTGTGGAGCGCGAGGACTATATGCGCGCGGCGCTCGCGCTCGCGCACGCCGCGGCGGCCGATGGGGAAGTGCCGGTCGGCTGTGTGATCGTCGACGCCGAGGGGCGCATCGTCGGCCGCGGGCGCAACCGCCGCGAGCGCACGCACCGTGCCGATGCCCACGCCGAGATGGAGGCCATCGCCGAGGCGTGCCGCGCGTGCGGCACATGGCGGCTCGACGGCTGCACGCTCTATGTCACACTTGAGCCGTGCCCCATGTGCGCCGGCGCGATCATCAACGCCCGCATTCCGGTCGTCGTCTACGGCGCGAAGGAGCCGAATTTCGGTTCGTGCGGCAGCGTGCTCAACCTCTTTGAGGAGCGCTACGGCCACCACCCCGCCATTTACGGCGGCGTGCTGGAGGATGCGTGCGCGGACGTGCTGTGCGCGTTCTTCGGCGGCCTGCGCGGATAAAAAAACATGCGTCCCGATCGTTCGGGACGCATGTTTTTTATTTCTGAATCTCTTCCATCAGCTCGTGATAAAACACGTCGAGCACGCCGATATAGTGCGGCTTCCACGGCTTGAGCCGGCCGCAGTAGTGGATGATGACCGTGTGCGCGCGCACCCAGTCGAGATCGACCGGGGCGTTTCGCAGCTCTGCGTTGTGCAGCGCGAGGATGCGGTCGCTGAGGTTATAGACCATGCTGTCAAGCAGGTGCACCCGGTCGCCGTAGAGCGCGGTGAGAATGTCCTGATCCGGCAGCAGGAACACGTCCTGCTTCTCGTCGGCGAAGGCGCGCACGCGGTCCATGTCCAGGTCGGCGCGCAGGGCGGAGAGGTTATACAGTAGCACGCCGGTGTTGATGTACGGCGCCGCCTCGTCCATGCCCAGGCGCGCGGCGTTGAGCTTTTCGAGCAGCCTGCGCGTGTGCGTGCAGGCCATGAAATACGCATCGCCGAACGGCGTTTCGTACAGCGTTGTCAGGGGGTTAATGATGATCGTGTCCGCGTCGAGGTAGAGGATGCGCTCGAGCGTGTCCGGCAGCAGCAGGGGCGCCGCGATGCGGTAATAGATCTGGCGCGGGTAGCGCTTCGACTCCGGAAAGCCGTCGAACATCGCGGGGTCGACGAACACGAAGTGCAGGCCCACGTCCGGCAGCGCCGCGCGGATGTCCGCCTCGTCGCCGTCCGTGAGGTCGGAGTGCAGGATGAACACCTCGTAGTGGCTTGCGCCGCCGTGCAGCAGCACGCTGCGCATGCAGTTCAGGAACGTGGGGATGTAGCCCCCGTTGATCGCAAAGAGCAGGTTCATGATGATTCCTCCTGGATGAAAAACGGCACGCGGGCGCTGCGTTGGCAGCGCCCGCGTGTTCTGTGCGTTCCGAATTATGCTTTCGGCGTGCCGTCGGGGTTGAACAGCGGCAGCTTGCCGAGCACGGTGATGTCGGGGCGGTCGTTGGCGTCGCCCTCGGCGAGCACGGCCATCTTGCCGACGATGATGCCGCCGGCCTCGTTGACGAGCTCCTCCATCGCGCGCAGCGACTCGCCGGTCGAGATCACGTCGTCGACGATGACGATGCGCTTGCCGTGGATCAGCTCCGCGTCCGTCTGGTCGAGCACGAGCGTCTGCACGCCCTGCGTCGTGATGGACTTGACGTGCACCTGGAACACGCTGCTCATGTAGGCCTTGGCCTTTTTGCGGGCGACGAAGTACTTGTCCGCACCGCTCTGACGGGCCATTTCGTACACCAGCGGGATGGCTTTCGCTTCGGGGGCGATCAGATAGTCATATTCCGGCGTCAGCTTCAGCAGCTCGGCCGCGCAGTGCACGGTCAGCTCCACATCGCCAAACATGACGAACGCGCCGATGTACAGGTCATCGGAGACCTTGCACAGGGGCAGATCGCGCTTTAGCCCGGCGATATCCATCTCATATGTCATTTGAAATTCCTCCTAAATAAAATAACAGGGTAACAAAAGCATTATACATGATTGCCGGAAAAATGCAAGACTCCCGGCGGCAAAAGATGTCTTTGTGTATGTGTCATATGGACGAATGTGTTTCGAATATATTTCAGTAAAGACAACCATTCGAAAACAGAATATCAAAATACTGGGAGTTGCCATTTTCGTGACGCCGTCAGAATATCTAAAAAGTGGTCGAGTTTGAACGGCACAATCTATGCCATCGTCTAAAATGAACAGTCTGTGAACGAAATTCACGAAAAACGGTTGCGAATTTCGGGTTTTTAGTGTAAATTAGCAATAAGTTCATCGAGAATTTCCCACTTGCGGTTATGGATGCCCGGACGAAGCGGTTATCGTCCGGCACTATTGGGGGGAGTTCCGGGGAAAAGCAATTTGAAATTGGAGGAAAAACAATGGACGAAAACAAACGTGGTTCATTTGGCAGCACAATCGGCTTTCTGCTCTCTGCCATCGGTTCCGCCGTTGGTCTTGGCAACATCTGGGGCTTCCCGTACAAGATGGGCAGATGCGGCGGCTTTACATTCCTGATCGTTTACCTGGCTCTGGCGGCATTTGTCGGCTTTGCCATCATGCTCTCTGAGCTGGCGATCGGCCGCAGCACCGGCTTCGGCCCGGTCAACGCCTACAAGAAGGTCTCGAAGAAGTTCAAGTGGATCGGCTGGCTTGCCATCATCGCCCCGTTCCTGATCATGACCTTCTACTCGGTCCTCGGCGGCTACTGCATCTATTACATGGTCATCAACGTCGTCGGCATGTTCAGCGGCATGCCGGACAGCAGCTCCTTCGGGGCTCTGCTCACCAACCCGTGGGCCAGCATCGGCTGCATGGTTCTGTTCATGGTCATCTGCTATCTCATCAACCGCGGCGGTGTCGGCGGCGGCATTGAGAAGTTCAACACGATCGGCATGCCCGCCCTGTTCGTCATGCTCGTCATCGTCATCATCCGTGCCTGGACGCTTCCGAATGCGGACGTCGGCCTCAAGTACATGTTCGTCCCCGGCTACGCTCTGAAGGCGGGCTTCTTTGACAAGGCGCCCGGCTTTATGGAAGTTCTCGCAACGGCCGGCGGCCAGATGTTCTTCTCCCTGTCTCTTGCCATGGGCGCCATGATCACCTACGGCTCCTACCTCGGCAAGAATGAGAACCTGCCGAAAAACTCCGTCATCATCGTTATCTCCGATACCATGGTCGCCATCATGGCCGGTCTCGCCGTTATCCCGGCGGCCGTCGCCAACGGCATCGCCAAGGGCATGGCCGTCTCCGAGATCAAGCTCGGCGGCCCGAACCTCCTGTTCGCCACGCTGCAGGACGTGTTCCATGACATGGGCACCATCGGCGGCATCTTCGGCCTGATCTTCTACGCCCTCGTTCTGATCGCGGCCATCTCCTCCGCCATCTCCCTGATCGAGGCGGTCTCCGTCACCTTCATCGACCACGCCAGCGCCAAGGGTCACGAGCGTGACCGCAACAAGGTGCTCGCCGTCGTCTGCCTCGCCATCACCCTGCTGGCCTGCCTCGTCGCGGTTGACGGTCTCGGCTCCAACGGCATCGCGCCGAAGGATCTGTTCCACATCAACTCCAAGGCTGACTGGTGTGCTGACTGGCTCGACTTCATGGATATGATCTCCGAAGGCATTGCCATGCCGCTCGGCGCCATGCTCATGTCCATCATGGTCGGCTGGGAGATCAAGCCGAAATCCCTGTACGGCGAGATCGACAGCGGCTACAATGGCCACATCCACGGCTTCTACACCTTCTGCATCAAGTATCTCTGCCCCGTGATCATGTTCTTCATCCTGCTTGTGCAGATCAGCACGTTCTTCGGTCTGGGCTGGTTCAACTGATCGCAGCATAGAAGCTTTTCGTACAACGAAACAAAGAAACCGCAACCGGCAGCCTTCTGGCTGCCGGTTTTTGTGTCTGCGCGCTGCGGCGGACACTGTGCAGCCCTGCGCCCGGGCATGGAAAAAGCGCCGTGCAGATCGCTCTGCACGGCGCTTTTCCGCTGGGGGGAAAAGAAGATGGGAGAAAGAAAAAAGAGGATTGGTAAGTTTGCGGCGGCGGGGCGGTTACCCGCCGCCGATGGACGATAGAGAAGGAGTGCGCGCTTACTTCGTGCTGTCGCTGGCGCGGTCGAACGTGACGGTCAGCGTCAGCGTCTCGCCGTTGCGCGAGACGGTCAGTGTGGCGCTCTCGCCGGCAGAGTAGCCGCGCAGGGCGCTGCGCAGCGCGTCGCCGGAGGAGACGGCCGTGTCATCGATGGCGGTGATGATGTCGCCAGCCTTCAGACCGGCCTTCTCGGCGCAGCTGCCGCTGTTGACGGCGTTGACATACGCGCCGCTGGGCATGTTGTAGTACTGCGCGGCGCTGTCTGGGATGGTCTGCAGCGTGATGCCGAGCTGGGCCCGGTCGGTCACGGTGCCGTTTTTCATCAGGTCGTTTGCGATGGCCACGGCGTCATTGACCGGGATGGCGAAGCCCAGACCCTCCACGCCGGAGGAGCTGTATTTCGCGGTCACGATGCCGATGACCTGACCGGAGGTGTTATACACCGGGCCGCCGGAGTTGCCGGCGTTGACGGCGGCGTCGATCTGGAACATGTTGATGCCGTTGTCGGTGCCGTCGGAGGTGGTGATGGTGCGGTCGAGCGCGCTGATCATGCCGCTCGTCATGGTGAACTCCAGCTCGCCGAGCGGATTGCCCACGGCGTAGACCGTGTCGCCGACGGTCATGCTGTCGCTGTCGCCGAAGGTGACGGGCGTCACGCCGGTGGCGTCGACCTTGAGCAGGGCGATGTCATTGTCCTCGTCCACGCCGACGATGGTCGCCTGATAGGTCGTACCGTCGTAGGTGAGCACGGACACGGCGTAGCCGTACTGGTGCGCGGTGGAGATGACGTGGTAGTTTGTGAGCACGTAGCCGTCATCCGTGATGAAAAAGCCGCTGCCGCAGCTCGCCTGCGAGCTGGTCTGGCCGAAGTAGTTGGTGTAGGTCACCTCGGTCGTGATGGCGACGACCTGCTTGCACGCCTGGCTGTAGATGGCCGAGGCGGAGCTCGGGTCGGAGCTGACCGGCTGCGTCACGAGCGTGCCGCCGGAACTCGCGGCGGAGCTGCTGCCGGTCCTGCCGGAGCGAGTGATGAGCCCCGCAATCGCGCCGCCGCCGAGGCCGCCAAGCAGCGCGCACACGAGGCACAGGCACGCGATGCGCGTGATGAGCCGCTTCTGCTCCGGCGTGCGCACGGTCTTGGGCTTTCTCGGGTGGTGCTTGTGCTTGGGCTTCTCGGCCCAGGCGTCGTCATTCGGCGTGTAGTAGCGCGGCGGGGTGCTGCCCGCGTCGTCGCTGGGGTGGAAATTTGCGTCCTCGTAGCTGCGCTCGGCCTCGGGGCGGACGATGTGATACGTCACGTCCTCGCTGCCGTCGATCTTTGCGCCGCAGCTTGTGCAGAAGCTCGCGCCCGGCTCGAGCGCCGCGCCGCACTGCGGGCACACGCGGCCCTGCGCGGCGGTGTTCTCGGCGGCTGCCTGTGTGGAAGTGTTTTCGGCTTCCGACTGTTCGTTTTCGGGGAAATTGGAAGCGTCGTTCATGTTATCTGCCTCCCGGCTGTGTTGTTTTTGAAGTGTCTATATCGTAGTCGATATTTGTAACACGCGCATGAACAAAGGGCGAAGATTTTTCGAATATTCCCAAAAGCATTTGTGAACACTGCGTCTGATTTGTGAACGCGCGGCAAAAAACCGCCCACACATCGTCGGATGTGCGGGCGGTAGGGCTTTGCGGGTGTTACCGGCCGAAGCTGCTGTCGGCCGTTTCATGGGTGTTGATGGCCGGCTGCGTGTCGGCATCGCCGCCGTACTTGATCGAGTCACCCTCGAGCAGCGGCTCGATACCGTGCGCGCGCAGCCATGCAAGCGTGCGCGTGGAATCGGTCAGCGGGGTGTAGTCGACGTCGGCGTAGGTCGTTTCGCCTGTTGCCGGGTCGTACTGGCTGAGCTGATAACCGATGGTCACGGCGTAGGCCGTGCTCTGCCGCGTGCCGCTGTCGGTCAGCCAGGCGCGGCCCATAGTGCCGTCCGCGCAGTCGGGCACGATGGCGTTTTCGTACAGGTCGAGCGCCTGCTCGGCCGTGAGCTCCACGTAGAGGTAGTCGCCGCTTTCGGTCTCATAGCCGATGTTTGTGTAGGTGAGGTGCTCGAGCGTCACGGCCAGCTCCGGCGTGTTGCGCGTGGTGCGCGCTTCGTCGCAGTTGAGCACCTGCTCGATCTGCGCCAGATGCGTGCTCGTGTCGGGGAGCGTATATTCGCGCATCAGCACCTTGCCGTTCGAGAGCTTGTAGGTCAGCTGCAGACTGGTGATGCTGGTGTCATCCGTGATCTTTTCGCGCTCCGCCACGACGGCGCGGTGGATGTCCTCCACGGCCTGAATGTTCTCCGCCTCGGTGAGCGTGGAGTTGTAACTGTTGCAGATGATGCGCGCGCTTTTGACCTGCGCGGTATCCGGGATGCGGCGGGCGTAGCCCGAGAGGTCGCACTTTGCGCCGACCACGACGAGGCAGCACACGGCCGCTGTGACCGCGCAGCCGCGCCAGACCGTGCGCGGGATGCGCAGGGACTTACGGATGACCATCTCGCTGATGACAAAGCCGAGCGCTGCGCCGAGGACTGCCAGCAGCAGGAACGGCGCCAGATGTGCCCGGTAGGCCGGCACGTTGAGCAGCATGCCGTACACGCCGACCGGCATTGCCAGACCGGCGAAGAGCGCCACGATATACTTCAGCACCGGCTTGAGCACCGGGATGGCGACGGTGTCGCCCGCGCTCTCCATACGGCGGCGCCGGTAGAGCTGACCCGCGCACACGAGCAGCAGCAGCGCGAACGCCGCCCAGACGAGCGGATAGGTCCAGCCGGAGAAGTTGGCAATGGCGACCTCCGCCTCCGTGCCGCTGATCGGGCGCACCAGATCGGCGTGACCGACACTTGTGCGCCGCATGAACAGCACCAGCGGGGAGAGCCAGTCGACCGGCAGATCTATCATGCCCGACATGCCGTACACGAACGTGTAGAGCACGGATTCGATGAGCAGCTGGAAGCCCACGGCGATGAAGTTCACGAGCAGGTACAGGCACGGCAGCATGACCACGTGGCCGGTGAACATGGCGCACAGCACGGCGATGCCGTAGAATACGACCGTCTCGAGCGCGAGTATGCCCAGCCAGATGAGCAGCGGCTCGATGACGAGTTCGAAGCGTGTCGCCTCGATGAGCACGGCGAGACCGAAGACCACGGCCTCGGCCGAAAGCAGCATCAAAAGGCCCGCCAGCAGGTGCGTGCGGAACATGCACCCGCGCCGGATCGGCAGGGAGGCGGCCAGCCCCGCGCTGCGCGGCGTGTACAGATAGCCGAACATGGCGGCGGCTGCGAGCAGGCCCGCGCAAAACGCTGTCAGCGGCAGCAGCATCTGCGTCTCGGAGAGAATGACGTTCGAGAGATAGCTGATCTGCTCGGTGGACACATACGGTGTCGTCGAGCGCGCGTTGAGCAGCACACCCGGCAGCATGATAAACAGGATCACGCCGTAGATGACCCACAGCGGCCACCAGCGCGACAGGCACTTGCGAAACTCCGTTCCGTTACAGAAGGATGTCTTTGACGGCATAGTCCGCACCTCCCAGTTCATAAATAAAGATCTCTTCGAGCGTCAGCGGCACCACGTCGAGGTATTGCGGCTGCGCGGTGGACAGGCGGTTCGTGACCTCGGCGGCGTCGCCGCGCACGATCAGCGTGTACAGGTGGCCCTGACTGCTCTGGTGCAGGATGTCGAGCCCCGCGGGCAGCTCTGTGCCGTCCGGCAGGGCCACGAGCACCTTGACGATGTTGGCCTGCAGCTCCGCGAGCGGGTGCTCGAGCAGGACCTTGCCGCCGTTCATGATGCCCACGTGGTCGCACACATCCTCGAGCTCGCGCAGGTTGTGCGACGAGATGAGCACGGTCGTGCCGTTTTCGGCGACGTCGGCCAGCACGAGATTCCAGACCTGACGGCGCATGACGGGGTCGAGCCCGTCGACCGGCTCGTCGAGGATGAGCACGTCCGGCCGCAGACTCATCGCCAGCCAGAACGCGGCCTGCTTCTGCATGCCCTTGGACAGGCGGCGGATCTGCCGCTTTGGATCGAGCTGAAACACCTCGCCGAGCTTCTGATAGCGTTCGGCGTCAAACTTCGGGTAAATGCCGCGGTAGTAGCGCATCATGTCCGGGATCGTCGCCTGCGGGAAATAGAACACGTCGTCCGGGATGTAGGCGATGCGCGCCTTGACGGCCGGGTTTTCGTACACGGGCTGGCCGTCGATGTCGATCGCGCCGCTGTCCGGGCGGTAGATGCCCGTCAGGTGGCGGATGAGCGTGGACTTGCCCGCGCCGTTCGGCCCGACGAGGCCGTACACCGCGCCGCGCGGCACGGTCATGGTCACGCCGTCGAGCGCGCGGAAGCCGTCAAACGTTTTGACGACGTCTTTGACTTCAATCATGGTTCGTTCCTCCTTCGGGAATACGGCGGCGCAGCTCCTCACTGCGCATGCCGAGGTACAGCAGCTCCTGCACGGCTGCATCGAACTGCTGCAGCAGGGCGACCTGCCGCGCGGGATCGTCCGGGATCTGGGCGCAGACGTAGCTGCCGCGCCCGGCGACGGAGCAGATGTAGCCCTCCGTCTCCAGCTCACGGTAGGCGCGCTGGATCGTGTTCGGGTTGATGGTCAGCTGTGTGGACAGCTCGCGCACCGAGGGCAGCTTTTCGCCCAGCGGCAGCGTGCCGGACACGATCAGCCGGCGCAGCCCATCGCGCACCTGTTCATAGATCGGCCGGGAATCGCGGTAATTGATCGAGATCGTAGTGCAACACCAACTTTCTGTAGCGTATCAACTGTATTAACCGTGTTGGTACAGTTAAGGTACCATGCACCGGCGCATCTGTCAAGGGGTAAGATGGATTTCGGCATAAAAAGTTCCCGGGCACTGTGTGCTGCCCGGGAACGGTACTTATCTTATTTTTGCCCCTCGCGGCTTTCGAGGTAGACCATCAGCGTCGCGATGTCGGCGGGGGAGACGCCGGAGATGCGGCTGGCCTGACCGAGGCTGGCGGGGCGGATGTCGCTGAGCTTCTGCCGCGCCTCGAGCCGCAGGCAGGACACCTGCCGGTAGTCGAGATCCGGCGGCAGCAGCCGCTCCTCGAGCCGGGTGAACTCCGCCACCTGCCGCAGCTGGCGCTGGATGTAGCCCGCGTACTTGAGCCGGATCTCCGCCTGCTCGGTCACGACGCGCGGCAGCTCCGGCCGCGCGGGGTCGAACGGCGCGAGGTCGGCATACGTGATCTGCGGCCGGCGCAGGAGGTCGGCCAGACTCACGCCCGAGCTCGTCGGCGCGGTGCCGCGCGCGGTGAGCATCGCGGCGAGGGCGTCCGACGGGGCGAGGTGCGTTTTCTCCAGCCGGGCGCACTCGGCGTCCACCAGCCGGTATTTTTCCTGCACGGCGGCAAAGCGTTCGTCCGATACCAGTCCGATGCGGTGGCCGATGGCGCTCAGGCGCTCGTCGGCGTTGTCCTGCCGGTGCAGCAGGCGGTATTCCGAGCGGGAGGTCATGATGCGGTACGGTTCGTTCGTGCCCTTGGTCACGAGATCGTCCACGAGCGTGCCGATGTACCCGTCCGAGCGGCGGAGGATCATGGGCTCGCGGCCCAGCAGCTTCAGCGCCGCGTTCACGCCCGCGACGAAGCCCTGCACGGCCGCCTCCTCATAGCCGGACGAGCCGTTGAACTGCCCCGCGCCATAGAGACCGGGCACCTTCTTGGCCTCCAGCGTCGGCAGCAGCTCTGTCGGGTCCACGCAGTCATACTCGATCGCGTAGGCGCAGCGGGTCATCTCCGCGTGCTCGAGCCCGGGCAGCGTGTGCAGCATCGCGACCTGCACGTCCTCCGGCAGGGAGGAGGAGAAGCCCTGGATGTAGAGCTCTTCCGTGTCCAGCCCCATCGGCTCGATGAACAGCTGGTGCCGCGGCTTGTCGGGGAAGGTCATGATCTTCGTCTCGATGGACGGGCAGTAGCGCGGGCCGATGCCCTCGATCACGCCGGAGTAGATCGGGCTGCGGTCGAGGTTCGCGCGGATGATGGCATGCGTGCGCTCATTGGTATAGGTCAGGTAGCACACGGCCTTGTTTTCGACCGGGTGCGCGGTGGAAAACGAGAACGGTTCGATCTCCGCGTCGCCCGGCTGCAGCTCCATGCGCGAGAAGTCCACCGTGCGCGCGTTCACGCGCGGCGGCGTGCCGGTCTTGAACCGGCGCATGCGCAGCCCCAGCGCCTGACAGCATTCGGCCAGCGGGCCCGCGGCCGCCAGCCCGTCGGGGCCGGAATCGCGCAGCACGTCGCCCACGATCGTGCGCCCGCGCAGATACGTGCCCGTGGCGAGCACGGCGGCGCGGCAGCGGTACACGGCGCCGTTTGCCGTCACGACAGCGCTGACGTGCCCGTCCTCCGTCTCGACGGCGACGACCTCCGCCTGCTTGACGCGCAGGTTCGCCTGCAGCTCGAGCGTGTGCTTCATCACGGCCTGATATTTGCGCCGGTCGGCCTGCGCGCGCAGCGAGTGCACCGCCGGACCTTTGCCGCGGTTGAGCATCCGGTACTGGATGCAGGCCCGATCGGCTGCACGCGCCATCTCGCCGCCGAGCGCGTCGAGCTCGCGCACAAGATGTCCCTTGCCCGTGCCGCCGATGGCGGGGTTGCAGGGCATATTGCCGATGGCATCCATATTGATGGTAAAGCAGACGGTGTCCAGCCCGAGCCGGGCGGCGGCCAGCGCGGCCTCAATGCCCGCGTGCCCCGCACCGACGACGGCGACGTCACAGCTTCCGGCGTCATAACGCATGACGAGATCCCTCCGGATTCATATTAGAATAACAACAACTTTTTATTCTACCCGTTTCGCGCCCCGAATGCAAGAGCGGCGGGGCGTGTCCGAGGCCCAAAACGGTTGTGCAGTATCCGCACAACAAAATGCGAAAAAGGTATTGCTTTATCGTGCTAATGTGGTAATATAGCAGCGTGCTAACAAGCAAAACATAATTTTCAGAATTAGATGAAGGAGAAACGACATGAAAAAGATGACGAAAGTGATCTCGCTGGCGCTCGCGCTGGTGATGTGCCTGGCGCTGTGCGCCTGCGGCCAGAAGGACAGCGGCGACACCGCTGCCAACGGAAAGAAGACCTTTGTTATGGGCGTCGACCCGGAATACCCGCCGTTCAGCTATCTGGGCGATGACGGCAAGTACACCGGCTTTGACGTGGAGATCGCTCAGGCCGCCTGCGATCTGCTCGGCTGGGACCTGCAGGTCTTTGGTGTGAACTGGGATCAGAAGCTGGTGCAGCTCGATGCCAAAGAGTGCGACTGTGTCTGGTCCGGCATGACCATCCTCGACAGCATGAAGGACGCCGGCTATGTCCTCTCCACCCCCTACTATGACAACACGCAGGTCATCATGGTCAAAGAGGGCAGCACCATCAAGTCCTCCGCCGATCTGGCCGGCAAGAATGTGGCCGTGCAGCTGGGCACCTCCGGCGAGTCCCTCCTGTCCGAGGGCGGCGACCTCGAGAGCCTGGCCAAGACCTTCGGCAAGCTCACGACCTGTGACAGCTTCCTCAAGTGCTTCACCGAGCTGGGCGGCGGCGCCGTGGACGCCGTGATCGTCGACAAGCCTGTGGCCACCGCTTATGCGCAGGAAAACGCCGGCTTCACCATCCTCAACGAGGAGCTGGGCGCCGAGCAGTACGGCATTGCCTTCCGCTCCGGCGATCAGGAGCTGTGCGACACCATTGAGGGTGCGGTGCAGCAGCTGGTCGAAAACGGGACCTATGCGAAGATCGCTGCGAAGTATCCCGACATCGTCAACAACCTGACCTACCTGAACAAGTAAGCACGATAGAAATTCGATCACGTCTCCCGGAGGCTTTTGCGGCCTCCGGGAGCGTGTGCGTAACATTGAGGATCCTTTATGACTTTACTTACGATGATTGCGAAAATGAGCGAGGGCCTCGGCAAGACCTGCGCCATTTTCTTTCTGACCATTCTGTTCTCCCTTCCGCTGGGCATGCTCATCACGCTTCTGCGCATGAGCAAAAACAAGGTCGTCTCCGGCGTGACCCGTTTCGTGATCGCCGTTTTGCGCGGCACGCCGCTCATGCTGCAGCTGCTCGCCGTGACCTATGGGCCGTACTACCTCTTCGGTATGGCCGTTGCCAAGAATAAGCTCATCCCTGTCGTTATCGCCTTCGCCATCAACTACGCCGCCTATTTTGCCGAGATCTACCGCGGCGGCATCGAGTCCATCCCCGTGGGGCAGTATGAGGCGGCGAACGTCCTCGGCTACACCAGGGCGCAGACCTTCCTGCGCATCATCCTGCCGCAGGTTGTCAAGCGCATCATGCCCAGCATCACCAACGAGGTCGTCACGCTCGTCAAGGACACCTCCATGGCCTTCACCGTCTCCTATCAGGAGATGTTCACCATCGGCAAGCAGATCGCAAACTCCCAGACCAGCTTCATGCCGTTCCTTGTGGCGGGCGTGTTCTACTTCGTGTTCAATGCCATCGTCGATTTTGTCATGGGCAAGATCGAAAAGCGCATGGACTACTACAAATAAGGAGGTGCCGTCATGAGCGTATTGGAACTCAATCACGTCAAAAAATCGTTTAATAACGGGACGCTGCACGTCCTCAAGGACATCAGCCTGAGCGTCGAAAAGGGCGAGGTCGTGGCCATCATCGGCCCGAGCGGCAGCGGCAAATCCACGCTGCTGCGCTGCGCCACGCTGCTCGAGCGCATCGACTCCGGCGAGGTCTGCTTTGACGGGCATTACGCCGCGCGCACCGGCGACGACGGCACCGCCGTCTACGCCGACAAGACGGAGCTCAAGCAGATCCGCAACTATTTCGGTCTTGTTTTCCAGCAGTTCAATCTCTTTCCGCACTACTCCGTGCTCAAAAACGTCATGGACGCGCCCATCTGCGTCCAGAAGCGCGACCGTGCGGAGGTCGAGGCCTCGGCGCGCAGGACGCTCGAGAAGATGGGTCTCGGCGACAAGGCCGACGCCTATCCGTGCCAGCTCTCCGGCGGCCAGCAGCAGCGCGTGGCCATCGCGCGTGCGCTGGAGATGAACCCCGAGATCCTGTTTTTCGACGAGCCGACCTCCGCGCTCGACCCCGAGCTTACGGGCGAGGTGCTCAAGGTCATCCGCGCCCTTGCCGAGGAGCACATGACCATGGTCATCGTCACGCACGAGATGGCCTTTGCCCGCGCCGTGGCCGACAAGGTCATCTTCATGGACGGCGGCATCATCGTCGAGCAGGGCGCGCCCGAGGCGGTCTTTGGCGATACGCAGCAGGAACGCACGAAGCAGTTCCTCGCGCGCTACAACGAGCGGCCGTGACAAAAATGTAAGAGAAAATTCAGCTTTTCCCTCTTGCACGGCCGTGCGAGATTCGGTATGATAAAAAGCGCATCGGCATCCGGTGCGCTTTTTTGATTTTTCATTTGGGAGGGCTTCCCTTGAAGCATACAAAACGGATCGCGGCGCTGCTGCTCGCGCTCGCGCTGTGCGTTTCCTGCACGGCGTGCAGCAAGACGGTCGGCAGCTACCGCGTGGTCAAGACGCTCGGCACGGAGCAGTTTCGCATCGGCTTTCGAGACGGGGATCAGGCGGCGGTGTATGTCAACGCCGCGCTCAAGGTCCTCGCGGCCGATGGGACGATCCACAGTCTCGCGCTCAAGTGGTTCGGCACGGACGACACGACCTTTGACAGCGACGCGGGTGCGCTCGACGCGCTCGGCGACCTTCCGCAGCGCACGTTCATCATGGGCCTGAACGAGGAGCGCTTTCCCATGAGCTATGCCGACGGCGACGGTTACAGCGGCTTTGACGTCGAGCTGGCGCAGGCGGTCTGCGCCCGCCTCGGCTGGACGCTGCAGTATCAGCCGATCTCGAACCAGAACGCCTATGTTGAGCTCTCGAGCGGCAATGTCGACTGTGCCTGGGGCGGCATGGTGCTCGACCAGACCGACAGCAAGGACAGCAAGAACAAGAAAAAGCAGAAGATGACGCTCACCGCGCCGTATCTCGAAAATGAGCTGCAGCTCATCGTGCGCGGCGACTCGAAATACCGCACCGCCGGCAGCCTCAAGGGCACGACCGTCCTGCTCGGCACGGACGAGACGTACATGGCCGCCCTCTCGGCCGACGAGAAGCTCCTGAAGCATTTCGGCGCGGCCCAGCGTGTCACAGGCGGGTCGAAGGCGTGCTTTGAGGCACTCTCGGCCGGAGACTGCGCCGCCATCGTGGCCGACAGCGTGGCCCTCGCTTGTTACACGCACTGACGTCTGGCCGCCCGCGCGGGGCTCTGCGCGGGCGGCTTCGCGTTATCGCTGCGCTTTTTCGCCCCGGTTTGCAAAAAGAGGTCCCGCTTTTGCGTCAACTGTGCTATACTGACTATGTCCGCGCCTGCCGAACCGGCGGAAATTTTTTACTTGCGCGGGCAGAAACACAGGTACGCCTATGTCGAACAGCAACAATAAATACAAAACCCTCGTGTCCAACACCATGCTCATCAGCCTCGGCACCTTCGGCAGCAAGCTGCTGGTGTTTTTCATGGTGCGCTTTTACACGAGCTGCCTCACCCCGGCGGACTACGGCACTGCCGATCTCATCACGCAGACGGCCAATCTGCTCTTCCCGCTCATCAGCCTCGGCATCACGGACGGCGTGTTCCGTTTCGCCGTGGACCACACCGAGCAGCGGCGCAACATTTTCTCCGTTGGCGTGTATACGATCCTGGCGGGCGCCGTGCTGCTCGTGGCCATTTTGCCGCTGCTGGGGCTCTTCCCGCAGTTTGACGGGTTCCTCTGGCTGATCGCGCTCTACACGATGTGCTCGTGCTTCCACTCGCTGTGCGCGCAGTTCGTGCGCGCCGAGGGGCATACGGCGCTCTTCGCCGTGCAGGGCATGATCAACACCGTGCTCGTCATCGGGCTCAACGTGCTCTTTCTCGTCGGCCTGCGCATGGGCATCACGGGCTACGTGCTCTCCGTCGCGCTGGCGGATCTGGCGTGTACGCTGCTTCTGTTTGTGCGCGAGCGGCTCTGGCGCCAGCTCATGCTCCGCCCGGGCTGGGCGGCCGCGCGGGAGATGCTGGCCTACAGCATCCCCATGATCCCGACGACGGTGTTCTGGTGGATCACGAGCGTGTCCGACCGCTACATGGTCACGGCCTACCTCGGCGTGGACGCCAACGGTATCTACGCCGTGTCGTACAAGATGCCGACGATCCTGTCGCTTGTGTCGAGCATTTTCATGGAGGCGTGGCAGTTTTCCGCCGTGTCCGAGGCGCAGGGCAGCCGGCGCGAGCACATCCGCTTCTTCTCGAAGGTCTGGTGCTCGTTCCAGTCGGTGATGTTCCTCGCCGGCGCGTGCATCATCGCCTTTGCCGTGCCGGAGATCCGTGTGCTCACGACCGAGCAGTATTACGGCGCGTGGCTGTTTGTGCCGGTGCTCGGCATGGCCATGGTCTTTTCCGCGTTCGTGAGCTATCTCGGCAGCGTCTACATGGTCGAAAAGTGCAGCAAGCGCACGTTTGTCACGTCCATGATCGGCGCGCTGCTCAACGTTGCGCTCAACTTTCTGCTCATCCCGTCGAAGCTCGGCGTGCAGGGCGCAGCCATTGCCACATGCGTGAGCTATTTTGTTGTGTTTGTCATCCGGGCGGTGGATGCACGCAAGTTCATCCCGTTCCGGTTTTACGTTGTCGGTGTCACGGAAAACTGCATCCTGCTGACGGTGCAGACGCTCTTCATCGTCCTGCAGCTCCCGGGCTGGAAGATTGCGCAGGCAGTGTGCATTGCGCTGCTGCTCCTGCTCAACCGCAAGCCGCTTCTGGCCGGCGCGGGGAAGATCGTCCACTTCCGGCGCTGACGCTCTGACGCATTTTTTTGGAGGATTTGTAATTTGAAGATTTGGAACAGCCTGTTTGGGAAGATTTTTATGACCCTCCTTATTTCCATGGTGCCGGTGCTCGAGCTGCGCGGCGCGATCCCGATCGGCGTGGCGCATGGCCTGGATTACCGCATCGCCATCGCGGTGTCCATCCTCGGCAATCTTGTGCCAGTGCCGTTCATCGTGCGCTTCATCCGCAAGATCTTTGCCTGGCTGCGCACGAAGAGCGAGCGGCTCAACGGTTTTGTCACGCGCATGGAGCAGCGCGCGCTCAAAAAGTCCGACACCGTGCGCCGCGCGCGCTTCTGGGGCCTGTTTCTCTTCGTGGCCATCCCGCTGCCGGGCACCGGCGCGTGGACGGGCTCGCTCATCGCGGCCATGCTGGAGATGCGCGTCAAGGAGGCCTTCCCGCCGATCGCGCTCGGCGTCGTCACGGCCGGCATCATCGTCGCCGTCGTGACATATGGCGCGGCGTCGATGCTGTTTTAGCTCCGACGAGACGGGCTTTCGCTTGAAAAAGCTGCGGGCGCAAACTCTGCGAGGCTTTTTGACGCACACAAAAAAATCCCGCTGTCCGGTTGGACAGCGGGATTTTTTATGTATGGGTTACTCGGCGAACGCTTTTTCCAGCGCCTCGAGCTCCTCGCGCAGCTCGTGCGGCAGCTTGTCGCCGAACTGCTCGAAATACTCGCGGATGCCTGCGCAGTTTTCGCGCCAGCTCTCGGCGTCGAGCGTCAGCAGCGCCTTGAGCGTCTCGACCGTCACGCCGCTGCCGTCGAGGTTGATGTCCTCGGGCTTCGGCTCGTAGCCGATGACCGTCTCGTCCGCGCCCACCTCGTCGAAGCAGCGCTTGAGGATCCACTCGAGCACGCGCAGGTTGTCGCCGAAGCCCGGCCACAGGAAGCGGCCGTTGTCGTCGGTGCGGAACCAGTTGACGTTGAAGATCTTCGGCGCGTTCGGCAGCTTCTCGCCCATGTCGAGCCAGTGATGCCAGTAGTCGGCCATATTGTAGCCGCAGAACGGGCGCATGGCCATCGGGTCGCGGCGCACAACGCCCACGGCGCCGGTCGCGGCGGCCGTCGTCTCGGACGCCATCGTCGCGCCGACGAACACGCCGTGCGCCCAGTCGCGGGACTGGTAGACCAACGGGGCGGTCTTTGCGCGGCGGCCGCCGAAGATGATCGCACTGATCGGCACGCCGGTGCCCTTGAAGAATTCCTCGCTGATGCACGGGCAGTTCTCCGCCGGGGCGGTGAAGCGGCTGTTCGGGTGCGCGCCGCGCGTGCCGTCGCTGCCGTCCCACACTTCACCCTTCCAGTTGCGCAGGTGGCCCTTGGGCGGCTGCTTGGTCATGCCCTCCCACCAGACGGTCATGTCGTCTTCGTTGAGCACGACGTTCGTGAAGATGGTGTTCTTGCTCGTGGACGCGAGCGCGTTCGGGTTGGAACGCTCACTCGTGCCGGGGGCGACGCCGAAGAAGCCGTTTTCTGGGTTCACAGCCCAGAGACGGCCGTCCGGGCCTACGCGCAGCCAGGCGATGTCGTCACCGACGGTCCAGCACTTCCAGCCGTTTTTGCGGTAGCCCTCGGGCGGGATGAGCATGGCGAGGTTCGTCTTGCCGCACGCAGACGGGAACGCGCCCGTCACATAGCGAACTTCGCCCTTGGGATTCTGGATGCCGAGGATGAGCATGTGCTCAGCCAGCCAGCCCTCGCGGCGGCCGAGCACGGAGGCGATGCGCAGCGAGAAGCACTTTTTGCCCTGCAGCACGTTGCCGCCGTAGTTGGAGTTGACGGAGATGATCTTGTTTTCCTCCGGGAAGTGGACGATATAGCGATTCTCGGGATCGAGCGTGACCTTGGAGTGCACGCCGAGGATGACGTCGTCGCTGTCGCCGAGCGCGTCGAGCACCTTCGTGCCGATGCGCGTCATGATGGCCATGTTCAGCACGACGTAGATCGAGTCCGTGACCTCAATGCCGTACTTGGCAAACGGGGAGCCGATCACGCCCATGGCGTAGGGGATGACATACATCGTGCGGCCGGCCATGGCGCCGCGCAGAATCTCGTGCAGCTTGGCCTTCATCTCGTCCGGATCCATCCAGTTGTTTGTGGGGCCGGCCTCTTCGCGGGTCTTGGAGCAGATAAATGTCCGGCCCTCGACACGCGCCACGTCGTTGACGTCGCTGCGATTGAGATAGCAGCCGGGCAGCTTTTCTTCATTGAGTTTGATGAGCTCGCCGGTTTCCACGGCGATCTTGCGCAGGGAGTCGAGCTGGGCCTCCGAGCCGTCGATCCAGACGATCTCTTTCGGGGTCGTGAGTTCGGCGGTTTTCCGCACCAGCTCCAGTACGGACGGGTTTTGCGTCAGTTCCATGTTGTCAGGTTCTCCTTTTTGACTAAAATTTCTCGACCTTGATCCGTATCTATACTACATTTCTCTGAAAACACCTTACACCATCCCGCCGCGCCTGTAAACCCCAAAACGGAAACTTTTCCTGTGAACCTTTTCACACAGGCGCTTTTGTGCTACAATGCGCGCAGACATTTCCAATCCAAAGGGGGAACCCCACCATGTGGAAAACCGTTGTGCCGGCAGCGGCCGTGCTGGCGGCCGAGGCGGTCATCAGGCAAAAGATCAACGCCCTGCCGGCCGAGGCCTTTCCGCTGCGCGTCGGGCCGCGCGTGCAGCTGCGCCGGGCGCACAACCGGGGCCTGCTGTGCAGCAGGCTCGCGCAAAAGCCGCGGGCGGCGACTGCACTGCAGACCGCGTCCGCCGCCGCGCTCGTGGCTGTGGCGGCCGTGTGCGTCTGCCGCCGGAGCGGCACGGCGCTGCAGATCGGCATGGGCCTGATGCTCGGCGGCGCGCTGGCCAACCTCATCGAACGCTGGGCGCGCGGGTCGGTCACGGACTATGTGTACCTGCCGCGGGCGGTCATCCCGTTTTTCCGGCGCATCATCTGGAACACGGCCGACCTGAGCGTCCTGACCGGCTGCATCACGGCAGCGATTGCATTGCTGTGGGAATAGCTATAATTACGTAAACAATATTATGTAAATTTCTTGGACGCGACAACATCGCCTTCTCCTAAGCAAAATGTGCTGCAGTGCAGCGTGTTTCGGCGGATGAGGTGTTTGTTTGCTGTTGCATATCCGAACTTATGTAAACTAGAATTATGTAAACATCTTGGACATGGTAACAAAGCCTTTTCCTCGAGGAGAAGGTGCCGAACCCGGTTCGGCGGATACAGTGTTTCGTGTGCTGCGCACGTCGGCACGATCGCAGGGGAGCGCGCGGGGGCAAGGTCCGCCTCGTATGAAATCGGGCTATCTTTTTGTCTTTCAGGCAAAAAGATAGCCCCTTGCTCCAACATCGGAACAAGGGGCTATCCTGCCATGTTCGGTTCCATCACCCGAACCTCCTTTTGTTTTCGTTTCCTGCCGTGTGCAGAGGCTTTGCGCTGCACGCGGACTCCGACCGCTGGGAAGGAACATGCGTTTGCAAGATTCCGCACCACTGCGTGCCGTCTCCGGAGCCGCAGAACCCTGTCTGCTTCCGAACGATTCAGTACATCGGACTCACCTCCATCGATTCCGCTGAACCTGTATTCTAAAGGCGCTGCCCCTCGTGAGGGGCTGCTGCTCTCCTCGGGTTCTGGGTACAGTATAGCAGCTCGTTTTCTTTTTGTCAATGATTTAATCAACAAAAATCGAACGAAACGTTCAGCAAAAACGCCGAATTTTCACTGCCTCGTGCCAACGCCCCTGCCATGTGGGGCGCTGGCAAATCCTCTGCGCGGCGCGCAAAAGGAAAACCGCCGTGCGTGTCCGTCGGCGCACAGCGGCAGCAGCTTTGGTTCAGCGGTCGCTCGGAGCGGCGCTCTGACCGCCGAAGATCCAGTCGTCGAGGTCCTGGCCCATGTGTTTTCACCTCCCGGTAGATTCGCATACGGCCATTGTATGCGCACCGGTGCGAAAAAATGCACGAACCGGCGCCGTGGAAATAGAAAGAACTTGAAACCCTCGGCCGATTGCGCTATAATCTATGCATATTTTCCGCAACCGGAGCTTGTCTCCGCGGGCAACACTATTTTCAAAGGATAAGGTGAATCACGAATGAGTGCATCCCAGGACAAGAAGCGCCGCACAGACGAGCGTGCGCTGGGCACGGAGCGCCGCCAGGTCGCCTCGCAGAAGGAAGCCAAAGAGCGCAAGCAAAGCAAGATCAAGTGGACGGTCGGCTCGATCATCGTCGTGCTGCTCGTCGCCGCGATTCTGATCGGCAACTCCAGCCTCTTTTACACTGCGCGTCCCGCGCTGCAGGTCGGCGATGTGAAGTATTCCTCGGCGGAGGTCAATTATGCCTACCGTTCCGCCTATCTCACGTTCTGCAACCAGTACGGCAGCTACCTGAGCGCCGTCAATCTGGACACCAAAAAGGCGCTCGATGAGCAGAAGTGCGGCATCAGCGACGAGTTTGATACCTGGGACGATTATTTCAAGGACGCTGCCAAGAAGAACCTGGTGCAGGTCACGGCGCTGTGCGATGCCGCCAAGAAGGCCGGCGTCACGCTCGACGAGGACGACCAGCACGAGATCGACGAGCAGTTTTCCTATATCGAGCTCGCTGCCAAGCAGTATAAGTACAACTCCGTCAGCAAGTATCTCCAGGCGGCTTACGGCAACGGCGCGACCAAGAAGGTCGTGCGCCACATGATGGAGCTGAGCCAGCTTGCCACGAAGTATTCGCAGCAGCAGTACGACAGCTACACCTATACGCCCGAAGAGATCGAGGCCAGCTACGCCAAGAACGCCAACGCCTACGACACCTACAGCTATCAGTACTACTTCGTCCAGGCCGACACGGAAGATACCACGGGCGACGACGGCAACACGACCTCCAAGACCACGGACGCCACGATGGCGGCCGCCAAGGCCACGGCCGACAAGATCGCCGCCGCCACGCATGACGCGGACAGCTTCGCCGCCGCTGTCGAGGCCAACGTGCCCGCCAAGGAGTCCGAGGACGGCGCGGCCACTGCGCCGAGCGTCACGGACAATACCGACACCAAGGGCTCGGGTTTCAGCTCCGCCGTGTACGCCGACTGGCTCTACAGCGCCGACCGCCACGCCAATGACGTGACCGTCGTGGAGCAGGAGAACAGCGGCTACTACGTTGTGCTCTTCGAGAGCCGCGACAACAACCAGTATAACACCGTCAATGTGCGCCATATCCTCATCAAGGCCGAGGACAGCGACAGCGACGGCACGTATTCCGACGAGGATAAGCAGAAGGCGAAAGACGCGATCGACGATGTCTACGAGCGCTGGACGCAGAGCGGCCAGACCGAGGACGACTTTGCGCAGCTGGCCGAGTCCTTCAGCCAGGACAGCGGGTCGAACACGAAGGGCGGCCTGTATGAGCATGTCTACAAAGGCCAGATGGTGCAGGAGTTCAACGATTTCTGCTTCGACCCCGCGCGCCAGCCGGGCGATGTGGGCATCGTCTTTAACGAGAGCGATTCCTACTGCGGCTACCACCTCGTGTACTACGTCGGCCAGGGCGAGCGCTACTGCGATTACCTCGGCGATCAGGCGCTGCGCACGGACGATTTCAGCGCCTGGGAGGACACGTTCTTCGACGGTTGGACCAGCACCGATCTCAAGGGCATGAAGTACGTCGGATAAATCAGACACACGCCAGAGCCGCCCGTTTGGACGGCTCTTTTTTTCAGCTTTCAATGGAGGAACAGCCATGACCAGAACAAAAACACAGCGCTATGACACGACCGTGCTCGATGCGCGCGCCCTTGCCGACGCGCTCGAGACCGAGGAGAAAGCCGGCTGGGAGGTCGCGGAGGCGGGCTATGACGGCACGGACTTCGTCGTGACCTTCGAGCGGGAGGGCGCGCTATGACCGAGCAGACCATCCGCACGCAGATGCTCCTCGGCGAGGCCGCGCTCGCGCGCCTGCGCAGCAGCCGCGTGGCGGTGCTCGGCCTCGGCGGCGTGGGCAGCTGGTGCGCCGAGGCGCTGGCCCGTGCCGGCGTCGGCGCGCTCACGCTCGTGGACGAGGACACCGTCAGCGAGAGCAACATCAACCGCCAGTGCTGCGCGCTGCACTCCACGATCGGTCAGCCGAAGGCGGCCGTCATGGCCGCGCGCGTGCACGACATCAACCCTGACATTGCCGTCGATGCGCGTATGGAGCGCTACGAGGCGGCGACGCGGGAACGGTTTTTCGACACGGAGTATGATTATATTGCTGACTGCATCGACCTCGTGTCCTGCAAGGTAGACCTGATCCGCACCGCGCACGCGCGCGGCATCCCCATCGTGTCGGCGCTCGGCACCGGCAACAAGATGGACGCGAGCTGGTTTGAACTCTGCGACATCAGCCAGACGAGCGGCTGCCCGTTCGCGCGCGTCATGCGCCGCGAGCTGCGCAGCGCCGGCATCACGCACCACGCGGTCGTGTTCAGTCCGGAGCCTGCCATGACGCCGGAGGCGCTCTGCGCCCCGCCGCCGGGCCGCCGGAGCGTGCCCGGCTCGCTGCCGTGGGTGCCGGCCAGCGCGGGCCTGCTGCTGGCGCAGAAGATTGTGCTCGATCTGTGTGCCGCACCGGAGGAGCATCTATGAAGCCGATCTGGATTGTGCTGCTGTGCCTGCTGGGTGCGGCGGTGCTGGCGGCGCTGGTGTGGCTGCTCGTGTGGTATATCGAGCAGCGCGTGCTGGCAAAGTCACTTGGCCGCGTGCCGGAGCGTGCGGACGCCCAGGCCGCGTGGGAGCAGCACGTCCTGCGCAAGCAGGGCTGGACGGCCGAGTCCGAGCAGGGCAGGGCGGCGCTCGCGCGCGTGCGCGCCGGCGTCGCGGCCATGCGGGAGCAGCCGCACGAGGACGTGTTCACCCCTGCGCCCGACGGCACGCGCCTGCACGCGCGGCTCTACCGCGTGCCCCATGCGCATGCCACGGTCATTCTCTGCCACGGCTACCACAGCCACGCCGAGCACGATTTCAGCGCCCAGTTTCCGGCGCTGTATGCCTCCGGCGGCTGCAACCTGCTGCTCATCGACGAGCGCGCGCACGGCCTGAGCGAGGGCAAGTGCCTCACGTTCGGCCAGCTCGAGCGCTATGACATCGCCCAGTGGGTGCACTGGGTGCGGGAGCACTCGCGCGTGCAGCGGCCCATCGCGCTCTACGGCGTGTCCATGGGTGCGGCGTCGGTGCTGCTGGCGGCGCAGCTGCCGGAGCTGAAGGGGGAGCTCGCCTGCGTCGTGGCCGACTGCGGCTACTCCAGCTTTGAGCGCGAGGTCGCGGACGCCGTGCGCCACGGCACAAATGTGCCGCGCTGGCTGCAAAAGCCGCTCACGCGCGCCTGCGTGCGCATCCTGCGCCGCAATGGGCTGGACTTCGCCGCCGTCGATACCACGCCCGGCATGGCGGCGCTCGACCTGCCTATCCTGTTTTTCCACGGCGACGCGGATACCTTCGTCCCCCTGCACCACAGCGAGCGCAACCTCGCCGCCTGCAGGCGGCCGCAGCGGCTCATCGTCATCCCCGGCGCGGAGCACGCCATGTCCGCGCAGGTCGACCCCGAGCGCTACCGGCACGAGCTGCTGGTCTTTCTGTGGCGCAACACGAATTATCTCTGGGCTGAGCGCGACAAGCCGCTCAAATGAACCCGCAGGTCCGAAACGGAGCCGGAAAAGAGCATGGGCCGGATGCGAACATTTCCCCACTCATTGCATGGTTTCGTGCCATATTCGTCAAATCATCACCACTTAGACGCAAAAAGCCGGATGTCTGTGACATCCGGCTTTTTCTGCCTTGTATCAGCCCTGCAGCAGGGACGCGGCGGCCGTGCCAATGGCGGAGGCGTTCGGCACGGGCTTGCACACGCAGTAACGCTGGTGCTTCTGCACGAGAAACGCCTCGAGCTCCTCGCTGACGGCCGGGCGCAGCAGCGTCGAGTAGCGAAACAGCGACCCGTCCACGGCCACGACCATCGGGCGGTAGCGGTTCTTCGCGCCGTCGGTCAGAAAGACGATGGCCGCGATGTTCGCGACGATCGCCTTCGCCGCGCGGCCGAACACGCCCTGAATGACCATGGCGGCGGTCTTGCGGTCGGCGTCCGCGGCGCCGCTCAGCGCCGCGATGGCGCCGCTGTCCGGGTCCGCGCCGAAGGCGTCCGCGTCGGCGGCGGTCAGCACGTCGAGCGTGGAGAGCTTATCCGCCGTCTCGGACGCAAACAGGCCGTCGTTCGCCGCGGCGATGAGCGCCAGGCGGCTGAGCTCGCCGAGATAGCGGCCGCTCGTCATCTTCTCGAACCGGTATGCGCCCGGTACGGCCGAGGCCGCGTCGAGCGCTTTGTCAAACGCGCTCTGCGGCACGTCGGTGAACGAGCCGGACTCGAGGTTGACGAGCATCTCGCCGTCGGCGTCGCGGCCGAGCTTTTCAATCGCGCGCACCGGCAGCAGGCAGCACGTGTTCGTGCCCGTGCCGTTGACAAGCCCGGCAAAGCCGTTGGCGTAATTGTTGGCGATGGTGGTCGAGCCGCTCAGGTACGTGGCCGGGGTGTCGTTGATGACGGTGATGGGCAGCTTCGTGCAGCCGCGGCGTTCGAGCTCCTCGGCCAGGTCCGCGCCCACGAGGTGGTCCTCCCACCCGGTCAGCTGCACCTCTTTCGTCATGCCGAGCACCTTCGCGTCCAGCTCCGGCGTGTTCTCCGCCGGGTAGCTGAAGCAGATGCCGATCTGCGTGACCCGGTCGAGCAGCGGCTCGAGCGCGTCGGCCGCCAGCCGGATGAAGTCCATCCAGTCGGCGTCCTGCTCCGAGCCGGGCATGGGCAGCGTGCGCTCGTCCTCGATGATCGGCTGGCCGAACTCGTAGTGCACGGTGGCGACGCGGAAGTTCGTGCCGCCGGCGTCGATGACGGCGACGCGCTTGTCCTCCGGGGCGGTGACGTGGCCGTGCGGCGCGAGGTAGGCCGGCAGCATCGGCAGACCGCCCGCCTCACCGCGCAGGCCGCGCTGCATCGCGGCGAGCAGGGCGTCGGTGAGCGCCTGCGTGTCGAGCTGGTCGGGCGCGGCGTCGTACTTGCGCAGGAAGGCGAGCACGTGCGCGTCGATGTGGATCGCGGGCACGGGCTCGTCCTGCTCCGGCGCTGCGAAGGGGAACGGCGCGCGCGGCGCGGCCGGGGTCTCCGGCGCCGGGGCGGGCTTGCTTTTCTTGAAAAACGGAAGCTTCATATGTGTTCTCTCTCTTTCTTACCGAAAACCCCGCGCCGGGACCGGCGCGGGGTCGGTGTAACTTCGGTTGTGGGTCAGGCGTTCGGGGCCTCGCCCTTGACGCTCTCGACCAGGCCGGCCGCCAGCGCGGCAGCGCCCTGGATCTCGGACGGGATGATGATCTTCGTCGCGCGGCCGTCGGCAGCGGCGGCGAATGCCTCGAGACTCTTGAGCTTGATGACGGCGTCGGACGGCATGGACTCGTTGATGAGGCGGATGCCCTCGGCGGTCGCGCGCTGCACGGTCAGAATGGCCTCGGCGCGGCCCTGCGCCTCAAGGATCTGCTCCTGCTTTTTCGCGTCGGCGCGCAAAACGGCCGACTCCTTCTCGCCCTCGGCCATGAGGATGGCGGAGCGCTTCTCGCCTTCGGCGCGCAGGATGGCTTCGCGGCGTTCACGCTCGGCCTTCATCTGCTTTTCCATGGCGTTCTGGATCTCTTTGGGCGGGAGAATGTTCTTGAGCTCCACGCGGTTGACCTTGATGCCCCAGGGGTCGGTGGCCTCGTCGAGGATCTGGCGCATCTTGGTGTTGACGATGTCGCGGCTGGTCAGGCACTGGTCGAGCTCGAGGTCGCCGATGAGGTTGCGCAGCGTCGTGGCCGAGAGATTCTCGATCGCGAGGATCGGCTGCTCGATGCCGTAAGTATAGAGTTTCGGGTCGGTGATCTGGTAGTAGACGACGGTGTCGATCTGCATGGTGACGTTGTCCTTCGTGATGACGGGCTGCGGCGGGAAGTCCGCGACCTGCTCCTTGAGCGACAGACGCTTGGCGACCGCCTCGATGAACGGGATCTTCAGGTGCAGGCCGACACCCCACGTGGTCTTGTAGGCACCGAGGCGGGTGATGACATAGGCCTGCGCCTGCGGGACGATGCGGATGTTGCGCACGAGGATGATGAGCGCGATCAGGATGATTCCGTAGAGAACGTATGGCATGGTGATTCCTCCTTATTCTTTTGCGCCCGCGGTCACGCAGGCGGGTGTGACGATGAGCTTGACGCCCTCGATGCGCAGCACGGTGGCGGCGGTCCCGGCGGGGATGGGCGCGTCAGAGTCGGCGCGGGCGGTCCAGACCTTCCCGCCGATGGTGACGGCGCCGCGGCCGGTCAGGTTGTCGATGCCCTCCGTGACGAGACATTCCTGCCCGATGAGCATATCGGCGTTCGTGGGCTGGGTGCGGCCGTTGATATATTTTTTCACCAGCGGGCGCGTCACGGCGAAGGCCGCGATCGACACGGCGAAAAACCACACGAGCTGCAGCCACAGCGGCGCGTGGAACATGGCGGCGATGAGCGCGGCGAGCGCGCCCACGGCAAACCAGATCGTGACCAGACCGGCGGTCAGCCCCTCGACGATCAGAAAGATCACGATCAGGCCGATCCAGATGGCCGGCATGGTGAATGGGATCCCGGCAATGATCATAGACAAAACCTCCTGTTGCAATGGGCGGTGGGATGCTTGTGCGGCAGCAGTTTGCCACAGAAATATCATACCTTATTTATAGTATAAAAGCAAGTAAAACACCCGTAATTCCGGCGTATGAAATTTCCGGACGGTTTTCCTCTTTACTTTCCTAAATAATTAGAGTAGAATAATGTCCGAAAAATATCGTGTTTCAGCATCCATATATCTGATGAGAAATAAGGAGCGCATATGAATAAACAGCATAAAAAACCGCGCTGCGATGACATGTACCGTGCCATCCTGACGCTCAAGACCGTCGACGAGTGCAAGCAGTTTTTCGATGACCTGTGCACGGTCACGGAGCTGCAGGCCATGGAGCAGCGCTATCAGGTGGCGCAGTATCTCGACGCGGGCCTGATCTACAACGAAATTCTGGAAAAGACCGGCGCCTCGAGCGCGACGATCAGCCGCGTCAACCGCAGCCTGCAGTATGGCACCGGCGGGTATGAGATCGTGTTCGGCCGGCTCAAGGAGCAGGCTGAGAAATCTGCGGAGGAGCAGGCGTGAGCGCTTACGGCGCCCTTGCCGCGTGGTACGATGCGCTGACCCGCGATGTGGATTATGCCGCGTTTGCGGACTTTTATGAGCAGTGTTTCCAGCAGGGGCGCGGCGCGTGCCACACCCTGCTGGATTTTTGCTGCGGCACGGGCACGCTCACGCGCCTGATGGCCGCGCGCGGGTATGAGATGATCGCGACCGACGGCTCGCCCGATATGCTCATGCAGGCGCAGGCGCACAACGCCGACCTGCCCGCGGATGCGGTGCCGCCGCTGCTGCTGTGCCAGGAGGCGTCGCAGCTCGACCTTTACGGCACGGTCGACGCGGCCTACTGCTCGCTCGACGGGTTTGACTATCTGCCGCCGGAGGAGCTGCCGGAGGTGCTGCACCGGCTGCACCTGTTCGTGCGCCCGGGCGGGATGCTCATCCTGGACATCCGCGACCCGGCGTCGTTCCGCGCGCTCGACGGCGGCACATTCGTCGACGAGACGGACGATGTCCTGTGCCTCTGGCGGGCGGAGTTTGACGCGGCTGCACAGACCATGCACTACGGCATGGATCTGTTCACGCGCGCGGGCGATCTCTGGTCGCGCGCGTCGGAGGAGCACATTGAGTATGCGCACACGCCGGAGCGGCTCACGGAGCTGCTCGCGCAGGCGGGCTTTCTGGACGTGACCGTCCGGCGCGACGGCCCGCAGGCGGACGCCGGGCGCGTTTTTCTCACGGCGATGCGCAGCCTGGAATACGGCGTCTGAATCGTGGGCAATCTCCTACTGCGGCAAAACACAGCTACACACTATATTTCAAAGATTTTTGAGGTGAAAGCAATGGATGAGATCATCCGCGCCGTCTCGAAAGACGGTTTTGTGAAAATTTCGGTCGTCACCGCGCGCGACGCGGTGCAGCGCGCCAACGCCATCCACCACTGCAGTCCGACGGCGATTGCTGCCCTCGGCCGCAGCCTGTGCGCAGCGTCGATGCTCGGCGACCTGCTCAAGGAGGAAAACGGCACGCTCACGCTGCGGATCAGCGGCGGCGGAGGACTCGGCAACATCATCGCCGTGTCGGACAGCGAGGGCAACGTGCGCGGCATGGTCTCGAACCCCGCGTTCGACTTGCCCACGCGCCCGGACGGCAAGCTCGACGTCGGCGGCGCCGTCGGCAGGGACGGCATGCTCACCGTCAGCCGCGACATCGGCCTGCGTGAGCCATATATCGGCAGCACGGAGCTCGTCAGCGGCGAGATCGCGGAGGACCTGTCCGCCTACCTTGTCGAGAGCGAGCAGATCCCGGCAGCCTGCGGCCTCGGCGTGCTCGTCGATACCGACCACAGCGTCAAGGCGGCCGGCGGCTTTCTCGTGCAGCTCATGCCCGGCGCGCCGGAGGATCTGATCACAAAGCTTGAGGACAACATTTTCATGATGGACCAGCTCACGACCATCCTCGACGAGGACGGGGCGGACGCCATTCTTCCGCAGGTCATGCGCGATCTGGAGCCCGAGATCGTCCTGCGCCACCCAATGGCCTATCGCTGCGCGTGCTCGCGTGCGCGCGTGGAGCAGGCGCTGCGCCAGTGCGGCGTGCAGGAGCTGCAGGACATGATCGCCGAGGGCAGGGACACGCAGGTGCACTGCCAGTTCTGCGACGCGGAGTATGTCTTTACCCCGGCGGAGCTGCAGACGCTGCTCGACGCCGAAAACGCTGACGCCGCAATGGATTGACCGTGTTCGGGGCGGCATCGCCGCCCCGAAAATGTACATTTGCCGAAAAAATTACCGAAAATCCCTTGACAATTTTTTTGGCGTCTTGTATAATGAGCAAGCTGCGAAACGGGAGCATAGCTCAGCCGGGAGAGCACTTGCCTTACAAGCAAGGGGTCACAGGTTCGAGCCCTGTTGTTCCCACCAGTTTTTTCAATTGCATATGCCTCTGTAGCTCAGTTGGTAGAGCAGGGGACTGAAAATCCCCGTGTCGTTGGTTCGATTCCGACCGGAGGCACCATTTTGCGGGCATAGCTCATTTGGCAGAGCGCCACCTTGCCAAGGTGGAGGTAGCGAGTTCGAATCTCGTTGCCCGCTCCAATTTTTTGGCGCCATAGCCAAGTGGTAAGGCATGGGACTGCAAATCCTTGACCCCCGGTTCAAATCCGGGTGGCGCCTCCAAAAAGAAACACCAGCCAGTCGGCTGGTGTTTCTTTTTGCAGACACCGATGGCGAAGATCAAAATCCGAGCGGGGAAGCCCATCCCCGCTCGGGCGCTCCCTGTGCGCGTCGCGAGCATTCGCAAAGAGCCGGCCCCCCGGACCAATTGGTCCGGGGGGCTGTTTTCAAACGTAAAACGACGGGGCCAGATGATTGTCCGGCGTGAACTTCAGGATCAGGCAGCTGTTTTTGGCGTAGACGATCGTACCGTTGTGGGTGCCGTGCGGGAAAAAAGCATCGGGGTCGTCCAGCACGGGCGGCTCCAGACACAGCGGCGTTTCGGGATCGTCGTCCGTGTAAATGGTTATGGTGAAAGACGTATAGCTGCGGCGGGAGGCTGTGTTTCGGGTATAGGAACCATGCATGGTGACATAGGCGTATTCGTCAATGTCCTGCTGGATGCGCGCGTTTTCTTCGGGAACCGATGTGCCAACACAGATACCATATCCGATCACGACAAGCACCAGCAGAAAAACCGACACCTGCCAGCTGTCATCTTTGTCTTTCGGTTTTTTCTTCCGATTGCCGTACAGCGTAAGGAGGATCGTGCAGACCCAGATCAGCACGACAACCGCAAACAGCCACAGCGCGTGGATCCAGTTGCTCCGCGTGGTGGCCTGCAGGACTTCTTCATATGTCAGTGCACCGATCATGGGTGGCCTCCTTCCACGGTGCGCGTGCGCACCGCATGTTCAGAATACACCATGGTACGCCGGGCGTCAATGAGCGGAGCACGGTTTTCCAGAGCCGAGAGGATGCTCTTTCCCGTCCAGAGACTGAACGCCCGGTAGAACAAGTTCAGGTCCTGATAGCCGAGCAGATAGGCAATGTCCTCGGCCGAGAGCGTTGTGTTGCGCAGATAGTTTTTGGTGAGCAGCTCGCGCGTGTGGTTGAGCTGCTGCTGAAAGCTGGTGTTTTCCTCTTTGAGTCTGCGCTGCAGCGTGCGGCGGCTCAGACCGAGCGCGCGGCAGACGTCGTCGATCGCCCTCGCGCCGCCAGGTCAGGCGCATGTTTCGGCCGCGACGCGCCAGTTCCTGCGCTATCTGGATCGGAGCGACGCACCGGCGGCACCCGCCGGAGACACGGGGATTTGACAATCGGCCGTGATTTGTGTATAATCACTACAAAATCTCTGATTTTTTGTGAAATCTGTCCTCCGGCCTCCGGAGACAGGGAGGAAAGCAACGTGACATACACTGTGGACGACACGATGAAGAAGCTGCTCGGCGCGCCGGAGGCGGTCGCGGTCCTTGAGCGGTTCTTCCCCAAGATCCTGAAGAATCCGGCCCTGCAGATGACCGCCGCCATGACGCTGCGCCAGGTGGCCGGGTTTGCCCAGTCGGGCCTGACGGCCGACTCGCTCGCGGAGATCGACGCGCAGCTGCGCGCGCTCCCGTCGTCCGATGGCTGAGCCATTTCCACGCGCCCCCGGTATCTCGCCGGGGGCCGTCTGCTGTACACCATTCTAATCTAAAAAAGGAACCGAGGTCATCCTATGGACAACACGTTACCGCCGCTCAAGCGCATCGCGGCCATCCACGATCTGTCCGGGCTCGGCAAGTGCTCGCTGACCGTGGCGCTGCCGGTCATCTCCGCCACGGGCGTGGAGTGCGCCTGCATCCCCACGGCCGTGCTCAGCACGCACACGGGCGAGTTCACCGGCTGGACGTTCCGCGACCTGTCGGACGATATGCTGCCCATCGCGCGCCATTGGCAGCGCATCGGCGCGCGCATCGACGGGGTTTATTCCGGCTATCTCGCCTCACCCGAGCAGGCGGGGCTGCTCGCGCAGACGCTCGACTGCATCGCCGCGCCAGATACACTGGTTGTGATCGACCCGGTCATGGCCGACAACGGCAGCTATTATTCCAAGATCGACGACCGCATGTGCGCAGCCTTCCGCCGCCTGCTCTCGCGCGCGGATGTCATCACGCCGAACGTCACGGAGGCGGCGTTGCTGGCCGGCCTGCCGTATGAGCCCGGCACGCACGGCGACGCCTATCTTGCGCAGCTGTTTCAGGCGCTCGGCGCGCTCGGCGCCGGGGTCGTGACGGTCACGGGCGTGCGCCCGCAGCCAGACGTGATCGGCAACGTCGCCTGCGACTGCCGCACCGGGGAGATGCACGCGAGCATGCGCCCGGCGCATCCCGGCGTGTTTTACGGCACGGGCGATGTGTTTGCCTCCGCGTTCGCGGCGCTGCTCGTGCGCGGCGCACCGCTGAGCGCCGCCCTCGAAACGGCCACTGCGCTCACGGACGAGAGCATCTGCCGCTCGCTCTGGCGCGACACGCCGCGCCGCTTCGGCGTGGACTTTGAGGGCGCGCTGCCGGCGTATATCCGCCGCGTGGAAAAGATCTTTGAAGCGTGAAAAAGTTACAAAATTCGACCCACCGGAATCCGATTCTGATTCCGACGGGTCGATTTTTTGTTACTATTTTTCGACGCCGTTTTACAGGAATATGTCGCCGCACAGCACATGGAACGAAAAAGCAACGCGCGGTTGATTTTCTGACGAAGTGTCTGATTTTTTGCAGAACCGGCGTGAAAATGCGCGCATTTGCTTGAAAATGTGGAAAAAAATTAAGGAAAATCGCGGAAAAATCCGTTTTCGCAGTTGACATCGTGTTTGGGATATCGTATGATACAGAAGAATCCGTAATTATTTATGTTAACTTTGCGCCGTTGCACCCGAAAAGAACTGAAAAACACATTTTGTTACTGTTTTTTAACTTTTTGTGTAACCGATTCCGACCGGATGCGCAAAGAGATCCCGGGCGGGGAAGCCGCCCGATGAGGGGCTGGGGTATGAAGAAATCGTTTATGGAGCGCCTGGCGGCGTTCATTGTGGACAAACGGCGGCTGTTCGTGGTGCTGTTTGCCGTGGCGTGCGTGCTGTCGATTTTCTCGGCGAGCAAGACGGACGTCAACAATGAGCTGACCGATTATCTGCCGGACTCCACGCAGACGCGCCAGGGGCTGGAGATCATGAACCGCGAGTTCATCACCTACGGGGATGCGAAGGTCATGGTGTCCAACGTGACGCTTGCGCAGGCGGAGGAGCTTGCCGAGATGCTGCGCGGTGTGGACGGTGTCAAGGACGTGGTGTTTGAAAAAGACACACACCATTATAATAGTGCCTCGGCGCTCTTCGAGGTCACGTTTGACGGGGAAAAGCTCGACGAGGTCAGCATCCAGGGCGTGAAGAACGTCCGCGCGGCGCTCGACGGCTACGATACTTATATCACAACGGAAATCGGCAACCCGACCGGCGAGATCCTCGAGCGCGAGATGCGCATCGTGCTCATCATCCTCATGTGCTCGATCTTCGTGGTGCTCCTGCTCACGAGCCATACCTACGCGGAGGTCCCGGTGCTCATCATCACCTTCGGCGTGGCCGTCTGGGTCAACAAAGGCACGAACTACTGGTTCCATGAGGTCTCGTTCATCACCAACTCCATCGCGGCGGTGCTGCAGCTCGGTCTCGGTATCGACTACGCGATCATCATGTGCCACCACTACACGGAAGAGCGCGAGCACCTCGCGCCCCGCGAGGCGACCATCCGCGCGCTGACGCTGGCCATCCCGGAGATCTCGGCCTCGAGCCTGACGACGATCTCGGGTCTGCTGGCGCTTTCGTTCATGAAGATCAAGATCGGCGAGGATATGAGCCTCGTGCTCATCAAGTCGATCCTGTTTCTGATGCTGACGGTGTTCTTCCTGATGCCGGCGCTCATCATGTACATGAGCCCGTGGATCGACAAGACGCACCACCGCCAGTTCCTGCCGCGCATCGACGCGCTCGGCCGCTTTGCCATCCGCAGCCGCTACATCGTGCCGCCGATCTTTCTGGTCATCATCGTCGCGGGCTTCCTGCTCAGCAGCAAGTGCCCGTACGTGTTCGGCTACAGCACGCTCGACACCATCAAGCAAAACGACTACAAGATCGCCGAGAAGAAGATCAACGCCACCTTCGGCGAGACGAATCAGGTCGTGCTCATCTTCCCGTTCACGGACTTTGAGAGCGAGGCAAACCTGCTCGACGATCTCAATGAGCTCAAGGGCGTCGATCACGTTCAGGCACTCGCGGACGAGGAGGCCAAGGACGGCTACATGGTCACCGATTCGCTCACGCCGCGCCGGTTCGCCGAGCTCACGGATATCGACATCGGCGTGTCGCGCGCGCTGTACACGGCCTACTGTACCGCGAACGACGATTACACGAAGGCCATCGGCCAGCTCGTGGACCTGAGCAATATCGACAACTGCTCCGTGCCGCTCATTAACATGTTCAAGTTCCTGTATGAGCAGCGCGATATCTACCGCTCGAAGATCGACGCCGCGACCATGAACGACCTCGAGGAGATGTATGACCGCCTCATCGACGGTGAAAAGCAGCTCCACTCCGAGAATTATTCGCGCATGATCCTCTATCTCAACCTCCCGGTCGAGAGCGAGGAGACCTATGATTACCTGACGGTCATCAAGGGCGTCGTCGGCAAGTATTACGACGAGTCCTATTTCGTCGGTGAGACGGCCAAGGACAAGGACTTTTCCGACGCCTTCAGCACGGACAACACGCTCATCAGTATTCTCACGGTCGTGTTCGTCATCCTCGTGCTGCTGCTGACGTTCAAGTCGGTCGCGCTGCCGCTGCTGCTGATCCTTGTGATCCAGGGCAGTGTGTGGATCAACTTCTCGTTCCCGACGATCCTGCACAACAATCTGTATTTCCTGGCGTACCTGATCGTCAGCTCCATCATGATGGGCGCGAACATCGACTACGCCATCGTCATCTCGAGCCGGTACCTCCGGCTCAAGGAGGAGATGCCCTATAAGGAAGCCATGATCGAGGCGCTCAACCAGGCGTTCCCGACGGTCGTGACCTCCGGCACCATCCTCGCCGCAGCCGGCATGTCCATCGGCTTCTTGTCCTCGGAGAACACGGTCGCGTCCATCGGCATCTGCCTGGGCCGCGGCACGCTGATCTCGATGGTGCTGGTCATGTGCGTCCTGCCGCAGATTTTGCTGCTGGGCGACTCTCTGGTTGAAAAAACATCCTTTACGATTGGCCACCACGCCGCGCAGCAGCATCTGCAGGGGGCCATGCGTGTCAACGGACACGTGCGCGGCTATATCAACGGTTACGTCGATGCGGAGATCCATGGCCGCGTGAATGGCACGGTCAGCGCATCGATCGATATCGGAAATGTGCAGATGGAGGAGGCTCCGGCGCAGACTGTGCCGGCGGCGGATCTGCACGGTGAGGAGGGTTCCGATGAAAAGACATAATGTGCGTCGTCTGCTTGCGCTGGTGCTTGTGGCGGCTCTGTGCCTGCTGTGCGGCGCGGCTGCCCAGCCGAACGCCACGGAGATTCACATCTACTCTGCGGACGATCTCGTGCAGCTGAGCAAAAGCTGCAAGCTCGACACGTACTCGCAGGGCAAGACGGTCTATCTGGACAACGATGTGGACCTGAGCGGGTCGGACTTTGTGCCGATCCCGACCTTCGGCGGCACGTTCGAGGGGCAGGGCCACACGGTCAGCGGGCTGGAGCTCTCGGGCGATGCGTCCCATATGGGCCTGTTCCGTTATGTGCAGGCGGTCGGTACGGTCCGTGATCTGAAGGTCACCGGCAACATCGACGCCGCCGGCACCCTCAACGAGATCGGTGCCATCGTCGGCACGAACTACGGCACGATCTCCGGCTGCTCGTTCAACGGCACGATTTCCGGCGAGAACAACGTCGGCGGCATTGCGGGCACGAATGAAGGCAGCGGCATGATCTATAACTGCAAGACCGAAGGCTTTGTCGAGGGCGACCATTACGTCGGCGGCATCGTCGGGCAGAACATCGGCACCATCTCCTACTGCTCGAACACCACGGGCGTGAACATCAACGCCAGCGAGGCCGTTGGCAGCGCGGAGGATCTTGACACCCTGACGCTCCCGACCGCATCGGACGACGAGGACGACGACGCGCCGAAAAAGGCCAACACCTCCACGGACGTTGGCGGCATCTGCGGCTTTTCGTCCGGCGTCATCATCGGCTGCACGAACTGGGGCGGCGTCGGCTTTGAGCACGTCGGCTACAACATCGGCGGCATCGTCGGCCGCCAGAGCGGTCTGGTCTCCGGCTGCACGAACTGGGGCACGGCCTCCGGCCGTAAGGACGTCGGCGGCATCTGCGGCCAGATGGAGCCGTTCATCACGCTGGACGTGGAGTCCGGCTCGATCGGCGCCATGGCCAAGGAGCTCAACACGCTCCATGATCTGATGGACACCCTGCTCAACCACTCGGGCGCTGCGGCGTCGTCGCTGGCCGCCACGGTCGGCGTGCTGAGCGACAGCGCGGCCCGCGCCACGGAGAGCGCGCGCTATGTGGCCGAGCGCACCACGGACTACGTGGACAACACGGTCTCGACCGTCAACGAAGTGTTCATCCGCATCAACACGGCGGAGAAAATGCTCGCCCCCGCGATCACGGAGTTTTCCGCGGCGGCCGTGTCGCTTGACAAATCGATCGATTACTTCAACAAGGGCTTTGACTATCTCGACATCGTCGATGAGATGACCGAGGCCGACAAGACGGCCTTCAAGGACGCGGCCAAGGACCTGAGCGTCTCGTCCGACCAGCTCAACGCGGCCATGGATTACTGCGCCTGGCTCATGAAGGTCATGGACAACGCCTACGGCACCGGCTCCTATGACCTGATCGCCAGCCGCCCGGACAACTGGCAGCAGATGTCCGACAAGTACGGCTACGAGTACAATCCCGACAACCTCGGCACCTATGAGTCGCAGCGCGACGCCCTGCTCAAGGGCATGGGCGACGCTGCCGAAGCGATCGGCGCGATCTCCGGCGACATCTCCACGATGACGAAGATCATCAATCTGTACTACCTCACCGAGGACTCCACCGGCCACACCCGCATGGATTACATGAGTGCCGCGTTCAAAAACGCGTTCGACGCCCTCAAATCCTCGAGCGGCAACTTCTCGACCGGTATGAGCTACCTCGACCAGGTCACGAAATACCTCGCCAGCAACGATCCGCTCAACCTGCCCGACATCGGCAGCGATTACCGCACCGCGATGGAGCAGATGTTCGACGATCTCGGCAGCATTTCGGCCGGCCTGTCCCGCCTGAGCGTGGAGACGGCCACCTACAGCACCCAGATCATCAGCGACATGAAGGGGGTCAACGACCAGTTCAACGTCGTCATGATGCGCCTGTGCGATATCCTCGAGCTTGCCCTGAGCAAGGACAAGGACGACATCATCCAGGACGTCTCGGAGGAAGAGCTCTCGAGCACGACGGACGGCAAGGTCTATAACTGCGACAACTACGGCAAGGTCGACGGCGACGTGAATGTCGGCGGCGTTGCCGGCACGATGGACATCGAGTACGATTTCGATCCCGAGAGCGACTCCAATGTCATCAAGGACTCCACGCTGACGGCCAAGTACTTCACCAAGTGCGTGCTGCTCGACAGCAAGAACTACGGCAATGCCACCTCGCGCAAGGACTGCGTCGGTGCCATCTGCGGCTACGCGGATCTGGGCGTCATCAGCGGCTGCGAGGGCTACGGCACGGCCGAGAGCACAGCGGGCGACTATGTCGGCGGCGTCGTCGGCCAGTCGCAGGGCTCCGTGCGCAACAGCTTCGCCAAGTGCGAGCTGACCGGCCGCAACTACATCGGCGGCATCGCCGGTTACGGCATGAACGTCAGCGGCTGCAACACGCTCGTGAATCTCAACGGCTCCGGCAACTGCGTCGGCACCATCGCGGGCGAGATCGACAAGGATGGCAGCGCGGCCGATAACTACTTCGTCCACGAGACGGAGGCCGGCATCGACGGCATCAGCTACGCGGGCAAGGCCGAGGGCATGAGCTATGAGGCCTTCATGGCGCGCGACGGCATCCCGGCGGAGTTCTCCAGCTTTGCCGTCACCTTCACGGCCAACGGCGAGGTCGTCAAGACGATCACGTTCGCCTACGGCGGCTCGATCGACGAATCCCAGATCCCCGACTGCCCGACGGTGGAGGGCAACTACGGTTCCTGGCCGGAGCATGACTACAGCCACCTGACCTTCGACCTCGAGGTCAAGGCGGAGTACACCGCCGTCTCGACGGTCGTGGCCGGCGATCTGTATGCCGACAACAGCCGCACGCCGATCGTGCTGGCCGAGGGCGTCTTTGACCCGGCGACGGATGTGCACATCACCTCCGCCGAGGACGACGGCCCGACGCTGCGCGGCAACCAGCAGCTGTACATGAAGTATAACGTCGAGATCCTCAACGACACGGTCGAGGACGACACGGACAACACCGTCTCCCTGCGTGTCTACGCACCGGACACCGGCGCGAGCTACACGGTCTACACCTACCAGAACGGCACCTGGGCGAGCACGTCCAGCAGCCGCGACGGCAGCTATCTCGTCTTTAAGACCATGGACCGCGACCTGCAGTTCGCCGTTGTCAAGGCGCACCACGGCCCGCTGTTCTACATCCTCATCGTGCTCATCGTGCTGGCCGTGATCGTCGCGGTGCTGCGCCTGCTCTACTGCCGGAAGCTGAAGAAGGCAGTCGCGGCCGGGACCATGACCGAGGAAGAAGCGGCAACGCTGCGCAAGCAGGGCCTGCGCATGTGGCTGGGCGAGGAGTACGCGAAGCTCCAGGCCAAGCACGCCGCTGCCAAGGAAGCCAAGGAGGCCAAGCGCGCCGCCGCAGCGGAGGCAAAGGCAGCCGCCGAGGCGGAAGCCGCGGCCAAGGCCGCGGAAGAAGCGGCGGAGACCCCGGCCGAGCCGGACGCCCCGGAAGCGGAAGCCGAGCCGGAAGTGACCGCTGAGGACAGCGCGGAGGCGGCCGAAGCCCCGGCGGACGAAGCGGCTGCGGAAGAGACGGAAGCGCAAGGCTCCGATGCGCCGCAGCATCCCTGACGCGAACGATCCCTTACCCCATAAACTGTGAAAATCCCCGATTGGGTTTCCAATCGGGGATTTTTGTGCGCGGACGGCAAAACTGCCCCGGCCAGATGGCCGGGGCGGTCGTCAGATATGCAATCGCATCAATTTATGCGCGCTTCCACTTGACGCCCTGCGGGGTGTCCTCAAGCACGATGCCGGCGGCCTTGAGCTCGTCGCGGATGCGGTCGGCCTCGGCCCAGTTTTTGGCCTTGCGGGCGGCCTGACGCGCGGCGATCTTCTCCTCGATGGCCTTTGCCTCGGGGTCCTCGCTGCTGTCGGAGCCGAACGGGATGCCCAGCACGTCGCACAGCTCGAGGAAACGGTCGAGGCATGCCTGCGCCAGCGTCTTGCTCGGGTCGGCGGCGGGGGAGACGGCGGTGTTGATCTCGCGCACCATCTCAAAGATGACGGAGATCGCGTCGGCGGTGTTGAAGTCGTCGTCCATGACGGCGTCGAACTTCTCGCGGTACTGGTCCAGGCCCTGCACGAAGGCGGCGTCCGCTTCGCTCAGCTCGCCGTCGCGGCCGTTGGCGATGAAGAACTCAAGGTTGCTCTTGGCGGTGCGCAGGCGCTCGAGCGCGGCCTTGGCCTGCATGAGGATCTCGCCGGAGTAGTTGAGCGGGCTGCGGTAGTGGCTCATGAGCATGAACATGCGGATGCAGTCGTAGCCGTAGACGGCGGCGGCCTCGCGCACGGTGAAGAAGTTGCCGAGCGACTTGCTCATCTTCTTGTTGTCGATGTTGATAAAGCCGTTGTGCAGCCAGTAGTTGACGAATTTGCAGCCGTTGGCGGCCTCGGACTGGGCGATCTCGTTCTCATGGTGCGGGAAGGCGAGGTCGCTGCCGCCGCAGTGGATGTCGATCGTCTTGCCGAGGTAGCGGTTGGACATGGCCGAGCACTCGATGTGCCAGCCGGGGCGGCCATTGCCCCACGGCGAGGGCCAGAACGGCTCGCCGGGCTTGGCGGCCTTCCAGAGCGCGAAGTCGAGCGGGTTCTCCTTGATGTCGTTGACGTCGATGCGCGCGCCGGACTGCAGGTCTTCGATCGGCTGGTGGCTGAGCTTGCCGTAATCCTTGAATTTCAGCGTGCGGTAGTACACGTCGCCGTTGACCTCGTAGGCGTACCCCTTGTCAATGAGCGTCGTGATGAGGTCGATGATCTGCTGGATGTTTTCGGTGGCCTTCGGGTGCACGGTCGCCTCGCGGACGCCGAGCGCGTGCGCGTCGGTGAAGTACTCGGCGATGTATTTTTTCGCGACCTCCTCGCTGGAGATGCCCTCCTCGTTGGCGCGCTTGATGATCTTATCGTCCACGTCGGTGAAGTTCTGCACGAATGTCACCTCGTAGCCGCGGTACTCCAGATAGCGGCGCAGCACGTCGAACATGATGATCGGGCGCGCGTTGCCGACGTGGATGTAGTTATACACCGTCGGGCCGCAGGCGTACATGCGCACTTTGCCCGGCTCAATCGGCACGAACTCTTCCTTCTGCATGGACATGGTGTTGTACAGTTTCATATTCAGGCTCCTTTGAGACGTATTTGCAATAAAAAAGCGCCCCCATGCCGTCCGGCATGAGAGGCGAAGTCCTTCGCGGTTCCACTCTCGTTTCTCGCTCGCTGCACCGTAACGCGGTGCCTTCGGGCGGACATTTCCTCCCGCCGCGCTCCCGGACGCACGTTCCGCCCCGCCGGACAGCACCCTCGCAGCGTCTGGGCGCCTCTCTGAGACCGGGTGATGGGCGTACTCTTTCCGTTCATCGCATCCATCATCTTAGCATATGCACCCGGCAATGTCAAGGTTGCGCGCCGCGCGCCGGTGTGGTATGCTGGAAAAAACGCGGCCGGCGCCCAAGCGCGGCCGCACAGGAGGAACGAACATGAAAAAATGTCTTTCGCTCCTGCTCGCGTGCGTGCTGGCGCTGGCGCTATTGTGCGCCTGCGGCAAGAAGGACGCGGCGGAGCAGACCCCCGCGCCGGAGACACCGCCGACGCAGACGGCCGCCACCGGCGGCGTGGACACGTCCTGCAAGCTCTATTTCCCGAACGACGCGGCCGACGACCTGCACGCCGACACGGCGCAGATCCCGGACACGGAGCCGGCCGTCACGACGGCGTATGCGCAGGCGATCGCGGAGCAGCTCATCGCGCATGACGCCCTGCCGAAGGACAGCCAGGTGCTCGCCATCTCAAAAGACGGCGACGCGCTCAGCCTCGATATGAACGAGGCGTTCCTCGCCGGTCTGCGCGAGAGCGGCTCGACGGGCGAGCTCATGTACATGGGCAGCCTCGTCAATACCTTCCTCGATAACTTCAACTGCACGACCGTGCGCGTTACGGTCAATGGGCAGTCGTTCTCCACGGGCCACTCGGAGTACGACAAGCCGCTGCAGGCGTTCACGTTCTGAGGGAAAGCAAAAAAGCCAGCGGGCACGATGCCCGCTGGCTTTTTGCTATGTTTCAGGCGGCTTTTTGGAACACGTCGTGGTTCTTCACGAAGTACTCCACGCCGGAGTACACCGTCGTCACGACGATGACCACCCAGCACACGGTGTTGAGCCAGGAGATGTCCCACAGCAGCATCAGGCAGATGGCCACCATGGTCGAGGCGGTCTTGATCTTTCCGGACCAGGCGGCGGCGATGACGCGGCCATTGTCCACGGCGATGAGTCGCAGGCCGGTCACGGCAAACTCGCGCGCGACCACGAGCAGCAGCGCCCATGCGGGCATCTGATGCTGCTCGACGAACAGCAGCATGGCCGCCACGACCAGCAGCTTGTCGGCCAGCGGGTCCATGAACTTGCCGAAATCGGACACCTGATTGTAGTGCCGCGCGATGTAGCCGTCGGCGAAGTCGCTCAGGCTCGCAAGCACGAACACGCCGAACGCCCAGTACGTATGGCCGGGAAAGCGCAGATACATCAGCACCAGAAACACGGGGATGAGGATCACGCGGAAGATGGTAATTTTGTTTGCAGTCGTCATGTCAGCACCTCATTCGTGGATTTGTTCGCCGGCGAGATCGCCGTCGTCGCAGCCGGTGATGTGCACCGTGACCATGTCGCCGGGCCGGGCCGCGCCGGTGAAGTAGACCGTGCCGTCGATCTCCGGCGAGTCGGCGTACGTCCGGCCGGAGCACATGCCGCTCTTCGCCCGGTGCTCGCACAAAACGGTCATGTCCCGCCCGATACAGGCGGCGTTGTAGTCGTCCATGATGCCGGCCTGCAGCTCGAGGATGAGATCGGCGCGGCGCTGGGCCTCGTTCGGCTCGCAGCGGTCGGTCATCACGGCGGCGGGCGTCCCCTCCTCGGGGGAGAACGGGAACACGCCCACGCGCTCGAGCCGCGCCTCACGCAGCCACGTGCACAGCTCCTCAAATTCGGCCTCGCCCTCGCCGGGCAGGCCCGTGATGAGGCTCGTGCGCAGCACGAGACCCGGGATGCGCGCACGCAGCTTTTGCAGCAGGGCGCGGATCTCGTCACCGGTGCAGTGACGGTTCATGCGGCGGAGAATGTCGTTGTTGATGTGTTGGATGGGGATGTCGAGATACTTGACGATTTTGTCCTCATTTGCAATGAGGTCGATGAGCTCGTCGTCGATGATCTCGGGGTAGAGGTAGTGCAGGCGGATCCAGCGGATGCCGTCGATCTTCGCCAGCTCCCGCAGCAGCAGCGCAAGACTCGGCTTTCCGTAGAGGTCCATGCCCCAGCGGGTGATGTCCTGCGCGATGACGATCAGCTCTTTCACGCCGAGCGCCGCGAGCTCCTTTGCCTCCTGCACGATGGCGTCAAGCGCGCGGCTGCGGTAGCGGCCGCGGATGGCGGGGATGGCGCAGAACGCGCACCAGTTGTCGCACCCCTCGGCGATGCGCAGGTACGCCCAGCCCGGCCCGGTCGTGACCACGCGGCCGATCTCCTCGATCGGGCCGCTCTTGTCGCCGAAGTACAGCGGCTTTCCGCCGTGCATCACGTCCTCGACGGCCTGGCAGATCTGGCCGAAGCTGCCGGTGCCGAGCATGCCGTCCACTTCCGGCAGGCTCTCGAGAATGTCGTTTTCGTACCGCTGCGACAGGCAGCCGGTCACGAGAATTTTCTTCAGTCCGCCGGCCTTTTTCACCTCGGCGAGCTGCAGGATCTGGTCGATGGCCTCGCTCTTGGCGCTGTCGATAAAGCCGCAGGTGTTGACGATGGCGACGTCGCACCCGTCCACCTCGCCGACCACCTCATGGCCGGCCTGATTGAGCAGATAGAGCATCTGCTCGCTGTTGACCTGATTCTTCGCACAGCCGAGCGAGATCAAGCAGATTCGATATGGCATGGGTCAATACTCCTCAAAGTTGTCCTGATAGCGCGCGATAGCCGCGCGGATCTCGTCGCGCCCGAAGCCGCGGCGGTAGAGATAGTCCGACGCGCGGCGCAGCTCGTCGCGGTCGGGCGTGTCGCTGCGCAGACGGCGGCGCAGCAGCGTGTCGATCTGGCCGTCCTGCTCCGGCAGCTCCTGCAGCGCGTCGTCCCACAGCTCGCGCGGGATGCCGCGGCGGTAGAGCTCATTGCGGATGCGTCCGGCGCCGTAGCCCTTGGCGGCATAGTGCCGCACGCACATGGCGGCGTACTGCGCATCGTCGAGCAGGTGCATCTCCTGCAGCCACGCGGCGGCGTCCTCGGCGTTTTCCGGGCTTTCGCCCTTTTCCTTCAGCCGGTCGGTCAGCTCCTTGACCGACATGGCGCGCGCGCCGATGATGCGCAGCGCCCGCTGCCGGCAGCGTGAGCGCTCGGAGGCTGCGCGCAGCGCATTCAGCTCCGGCTCTGTCAGTTCTTTTCCGCTGCGCAGGTGGAAGTCCGTCACGACGGCGAGCGTCGTGCGCAGTTCCTCACCGGTGTCAAACCGCGCCAGAAAGCGCTCCGGCGCGGTCTGTTTGAGCTCGATGAGCCGGGCCATCAGCCCTGAAAGTCATCGGCGGCCACCTCGACGGCGCGGCCGGAAGCGATGGCGGCCTTGCGCGCCTGCGGGCTCATGAGCTTGTGGGCGTTGGCGCGGATCTCGGCCTCGATCTTGTCCGAGACGTCGGGGTGCTCGCGCAGATATTCCTTCATGCTGTCGCGGCCCTGCACGCGCACATCACCGTAGGTGTACCACGCGCCGGCCTTGTCGATGAGGTCGAGCTTGACGCCGAGGTCCACGATCTCGCCAATCTTGGAGATGCCCTCGCCGTAGATGATGTCGAACTCCGCCTCCTTGAACGGAGGCGCGACCTTGTTCTTGACGATCTTGGCGCGCGTGCGGTTGCCAATCATCTCGCCGCCGGCCTTCAGCGTCTCGATGCGGCGCACGTCAATGCGCACGCTGGAGAAATACTTCAGCGCGCGGCCGCCGGGCGTCGTCTCGGGGTTGCCGTACATGACGCCGATCTTCTCGCGCAGCTGGTTGATGAACACGACGATGCAGTTCGTGCGGCTGACGGTGCCGGCCAGCTTGCGCAGGGCCTGGCTCATCAGGCGCGCGATCACGCCGACGGACGACTCGCCCATCTCGCCCTCGAGCTCGCTGCGCGGCAGCAGCGCCGCCACGGAGTCGACGACCACGACGTCGAGCGCGCCGGAGCGCACGAGCTGCTCCGTGATCTCGAGCGCCTGCTCGCCGGTGTCCGGCTGGGAGATGAGCAGACTGTCAATGTCCACGCCGAGGGCGCGGGCGTAGGCGGGCTCAAGCGCGTGCTCCACGTCGATGAACGCGACCTCGCCGCCCGTCTTCTGGGCGCTGGCGAGGATGTGCAGCGCGAGCGTCGTCTTACCGGACGACTCGGGCCCGTAGATCTCGACGATGCGGCCGCGGGGCACGCCGCCGATGCCGAGCGCGAGGTCGAGCGACAGCGACCCGGTGGAGATGGCCTCCACGTTCACGGGGATGTCGTCGCCGAGGCGCATGATGGCGCCCTTGCCGAAGTTCTTTTCGATCTGGGCGAGGGCGGTCTCGAGCGCTTTTTTCTTATCCTCCGGCTTGACGGGGCCGGTGGAAACGGGTGCGGATTTTTTCTTTTCAGCCATAGTGATTCACCTCTAAGTATCAGATGCGGCCGACGACGACGCGCCGGATGCCGGCGGTGTCCTCAAGGGCGGTCACATCGGTGTATTTTTCTTCTGTCATCAGCGCCATGACGGCGTCCGCCTGATCCTCGCCGACCTCGAACATGAGCCAGCCGCCGGGGCGGAGGATCTGCGTCCAGTGGCGCACGATCGCGCGGTAGAACATCAGTCCGTCCTCGCCGCCGTCGAGCGCGCCGAGCGGCTCATAGTCGCGCACGGAGCTGTCGAGCGTGAGGATGTCCATGCTTGCCACATACGGCGGGTTCGATACGATGAGGTCGAACGTGCCGATGCCCATCGGGGGCTTTTCGAGCGCGTCGGCCCTGAGGCAGATGGTGCGGTTCTGGTGGTTGCGGCGCAGGTTTTCCTTGCTCACGGCAAGGGCCTCCTCGCTGATGTCCACCATGACGACGCGCGCGGCCGGCAGCTCGTGCGCCAGCGCGCAGCCGATGCAGCCGCTGCCGGAGCAGAGGTCGAGAATGCGGGCATTCATTTTCCGGCCGACGAGCACGCGCAGCGCCGCGTCCACGAGCACCTCGGTGTCCATGCGCGGGATGAGCACGTCGGGCGTGACCACGATCGGCAGCCCGCGAAACTCCCACTCGCCGATGAGATAGGCCAGCGGCTCGCCGGCAATGCGGCGCTGCAGCAGGGCCGCGATCTTCTGTTCATTTTCGTCGGAGGTGTACAGGCGCAGGTCGCGCACGAATTCCTCCTTCGTCTTGCCGACGGCATAGGCCACCAGCAGCCGCGCCTCGAGCGCGTAGGCCTCCACGCCGGCGCTTTTCAGCGCCGTGCGCGTGGCCAGATACAGGTCGTTATAGGTTTTTGGCATCTCTCTATCTTCCAGTCCTTTGCTGACGGATTACCAGGCGTCGCTGCCCTTCTGCTCCGGGATGACGAGCTCAAGCGCGCGGATGGCGCACTCGATCATGCTGTCGTCCGGCTCGTTGGTGGTCAGGCGCTGCAGCCACTTGCCCGGCGCGGACAGGATCCGCGAGCAGAGGTTGTCGTGTCGGCCGACCCAGCGGTTGATCTCATAACTGATGGACACGACGACCGGCAGCAGCAGCAGCCGCAGGCCGATGCGCACCCACGGATTGTCCCACAGTCCGACGCGCAGGCTCACGAGCGAGAACACGAGAATGCTGATGATGACGACGACGAACAGAAAGCTCGTGCCGCAGCGGGGGTGAAAGCGCGACTGCGGCCGCACGTTCTCGACCGTCAGCGGCAGACCCTTTTCGTAGCAGAAGATGGTCTTGTGCTCTGCGCCGTGGTAGGCGAACATGCGCTCAACGTCCTTCATGTGCGCCACGCCCCACAGATACAGCAGGAAGATGACGATGCGCAGCAGCCCCTCAAAGAGGTTGCGCACGACGGGGCTGTGGATGAAGCCCCTGGTCAGGCCGGCGAGCAGCGTTGGGATCAGGATGAACAGCACGATCGACAGCGCGATGCCGAGCACCACGGCCGTGCCGATGATGATGTCCTTGGCCTTCTCCTCGCCGAAGTGCTTTTCGATCCAGAGGTCGATCTTGCCGGGCTCCTCCTGCTCGTCCTCGGGCAGCAGGTCGGCCGAATAGGTCAGCGCCTTCATGCCCTTGACCATCGAGTCGAGAAACACGACGACGCCGCGGATGAGCGGCCAGCCGAGGATCGGGTGCTTTTCCTTGACCAGGTGCAGCTCCTCGACCTTCTCGACCATGCCGTCCTCCGTGCGGCAGACGATGGCCTGCCGGGTCGGGCCGCGCATGAGGATGCCCTCAATGAGCGCCTGCCCGCCGATGGACGTGCGGAACGAGACGTTGGTATCGGGTTTTGCGGATTCGGTTTTGCTCATATGGTTACCTCGGTTAGAATGAAATACGAATTTAATTGCCGCTCTCCGGTGCGAACGGCAGGCGCACCGAGACCAGCGTACCGCCGCCGGGGGCGTTGGCGATCGTCAGCGTGCCGCCGGAGCGGGTGATGATCTCGTCGCACACGGCAAGGCCGATGCCGCTGCCGCGGGCCTTGTGCTTTTCGCCCTTGAAGAACTTCTCCTTCACGTGCGGCAGCTCGTTTTCCGGGATGCCGGGCCCATGATCTCTAAACTGAATGGTAGCAGCTTCACTGTCCGAAAAAACGGACACTTCGATCGTCTTGCCGTCGCGTGCATACTTGGCGGCGTTGTCGAGAATGTTGAGAAACACCTGCTTGAGGCGCTCCGGGTCGCCGGGCACGAGCGAGATCTCCTCCTCGGGCGGGTTGTAGATGAGCTGCATCCCGTCCTGCCGTAGCAGCTCCTGATAGGTGAAGATGGTGTCCTCAAGCTCGCTCTCGATGTCGAGCAGCTCCATGCTCAGGTTGAAGCGGCCGTCCTGGATGCGGGTGAACTCCAGCAGCTCCTCGACGAGACTCGTCAGGCGCGCGGCCTCCTTGGAGATGATGGCGATGCCGCGGCGGGAGTCGCCCTGGATGGCGGTGTCGAACATGAGCGTTTCGCTCCAGCCGGTGATGGCGGTCAGGGGCGTGCGCAGCTCGTGCGAGATCGACGAGATGAACTCCGACTGCATTTTTTCGCTGCGGCTGATCTCCTGTGACAGTTCGTTGATCGCGGTCGCGAGGCGGCCGAGCTCATCGTCGCGCTGCACCGGCAGCTCCGTGCCGTAGCGCCCGCCGGCGATCGTGCGCGTGACCTCCGTGATCTGCTCGACCGGGCGCGATACGCGCCGGCGGAACCACAGCGCGCAGACCACGGCGCCGACGGCCGCCGCGAGAATGCCCAGCACGATGCCCAGCGCGGTGCTGACGCGCCCCGCGCTCAGGCCGATGGCCGCGCCGGCGGCGACGCACAGCGCCGCGTGTACGCACTGGCCGATGGCCATGCGCGAAAACAGGTCGCGGAAAGAGCCGGTATGTTTGGATTCGCCTGCGGGGGTGGGGGTGACGTCCTGCATGGTCTCAGTAGCCCCACTTATAGCCGTAGCCCCAGACGGTGGTGATGTATTCCGGCTCGGTCGCGTCGTCCTCGATCTTGATGCGCAGACGGCGGATGTTCACGTCGACGATCTTGACCTCGCCGTTGTAGTCCGCGCCCCAGACGGCGTGCAGAATGTCCTCGCGCGAGAGCGCGCGGCCGGGGTTTTCCATGAACAGCTTCATGATGGCAAACTCCGTCTGCGTCAGGCGGATGTGCTCGCTGTTTTTGTCGAGCGTGCGCGAGCGCAGGTGCAGCACGAACGGCCCGCTCGAGAGCACGTCCTCGGTGTTTTCGCTGCCGCCGATGCGGCGGTAGAGCGCGTCCACGCGCGCGAGCAGCTCGGCGGGGGAGAAGGGCTTGGTGACATAGTCGTCCGCGCCGGTCATGAGGCCAGTGATCTTGTCCATCTCCTGGCTCTTGGCGCTGAGCATGAGGATGCCCATCTTCGAGCCGGTCGCGCGGATGCGGCGGCAGACCTCAAAGCCGTCGATGTCCGGCAGCATCACGTCGAGCAGCGCGACGAGCGTGTCCGGATTCTGCTTGAGCTTTTCGAGCGCCTCTTCGCCTGTGGCCGCCTCAATGGGCTCGTAACCGGACCGGCGCAGGTTGATGACGACGAAGCTGCGGATGCTGGGCTCATCCTCAAGTACGAGAATTTTCTTCATGTAGTCCATATTCCTTTCCAAAGGCAGTGTGTGGGCGCCTTTGCGGTTAGTGGCGTCTGCTTTCCGGGAAAGCAGGAGCGTGCAGAAATATTCATTTCAGTATATCACACAATTTACAATAGTGGTAGCAAAAAATTACGAATCGTGTTATTCTGTGACACAGGAAACGAGGTGGGCCATATGGAGCTTTTCTGGACGCAGATCACGGACGCGCAGCCGGCGCGCCCTGCGCGCACAAAGGCGCACGGGAGCGCGTGGGGCGTGTCGCTGCTGGCGTATGCGGTGCGCGCGGTCTGGGGCATCGACCTGCCGGAGACGGCGGAGCTGCCGGGCGGCAAGCCGTATTTTCCGGCGTGCCCACAGCTGCACTTTTCCGTCAGCCACACGCGCACGGCGGCGCTCGTGGCCGTGTCGGCCGCGCCGGTCGGCGCGGATGTGGAGCAGGTGCGCCCGCTGCACCCGGCCATGGCGCGGCGGCTCGCGCAGGCGGACTGCGGCGACCTGCAGCCGTTCGAGCTCTGGACGCTGCGCGAGAGCTGGTTCAAGCTCACGGGCACGGGCGACCTGCGCACGATCCCGTTCCGGCGCGCGGCCGGGGTGCTTGTCCCGCCGGAGTCGGGGGCGCTCTGCCGTGTGTATGACGACATTCCCGGCTGCGCGGCCGCCGCGTGCTCGCTTGCCGAGCAGCCGCCGGAGCGGCTGCGGTTTGTGCCGCCGCGCGAGATTTGCACTTGAAATGTGCGCCCGGCTGTTGTATAATCAAACAGCCGAATTTGCCGGTGTGATGGAATTGGTAGACGTGCTTGACTCAAAATCAAGTGCCGCAAGGCGTGCCGGTTCGAGTCCGGCCACCGGCACCACGGCATCGGAGCGAAGTCCGCTCCGTTCAAAATCCGGCAGCTCAAAATGAGTTGCCGGATTTTTTCGTCTGTGCTCCCTTGCTCCTCCTTTAATGCGAAGAATAGAATGAATAATCAAATTAATGGAATTAGCCCATCTAATAAATTGCTGGTCATATATATGGAAGCAGGTAGAGGCGTTGCTGCGTATTTAGAAAATCAAATATCCAATGAAGCTCTTTATTGGGCAGATAGATAGGAGGTACTTCTGCATGGGAAGTTGGAGTTTGACAAACCTCCAAAATGATATAGCGGAAGACGTAAAAAGTGATTATATTAGCCTGTTACAAAAGGGGAAGACAGGAGAAGAGGCAACAAAAGAACTTACGCTTCAGTATGAAGATGCTATAGCAGATTTGGACGACGCACCAGTTTTTTGGCTTGCACTAGCAGATGTACAGTGGGACTATGGCCGCTTGGAAAAGCACGTAGGTGAAAAGGCACAATACTATATTAAGCAGGAGCTTACCCAGTGGAATACGCCAAATTACCGAGAGGCTGAAGGTGAGAGTGTTTCTCGAGAGCAAAGGTGTTTTTTGGTGAAGCTCCAGCGCAAACTGCTGTCAGAACAGCCTAACGAAAAAAAGATTCATCAGCAAAAATTATATCGATGCGATTGGGAAAATGGAGATGTGTATGCTTACAGGCTGACGAGCGTTTATGCAAAAGAAAAGGGGTTGATAAATAAATATTTATTCTTTGTGAAGATAGATGAACAAACTTGGCATCCTGGTCATGTTATACCTGTTGTATATTTTTATTGGATAATGGCAGACTGCTTGCTAGGCATTAGTGATATTCAAGCCCTTGAGTATATACCTCAATTTTTTACTCCCAGAGCATACAAAAACAATCCGAATCGGCGTATACAATATATGCTTTCAATATTGAGCACATCATCAAGAGCAGTTCCAAGAAGAAATCTTACTTTTATTGGGCATTTAAAAAACGTGAAGCGCATGAGTAACGAGGATTGCAATTCATATCAGGTAAGTTGGAAAAACTTTGAGAAGTATATAATCGATGATTTTCAGGCTTGGAGTGAATCTTCATTAACAGAGTGATGAATTCACAGCTGATTGGCTGGTTTTGACCATTATAAGCAGAATAACTTATTTGCAAGCGGGCGGTGCACAAGCACCGCCCGCAGGGAAATGGATAAGTGGTCACTATGATGTGTACAACCGTCAGCACACAACCATAAATCATCATCGTTGCCTGCTGTATCACGCTGCGCCGCAGCGCCTACGACTGCGACCCGCTGCGCCGGGCTCGCAGCTTGGCGGTTTAGTTTTTGCGCTCCCTTGCGATTCCTTAGGCCTATAATCGAACCTGAAAGATATTTGATGATTTCAAATTTAATCCATAGTGAAAATGAGAGGTTTTACAATGGAGGATAATATAACGCTGAGAAAAATATGGCAGGACGATGATGTGATTGAGCTGACAGTTGTGTGTTCCTCTCCCATAATCACTGCCACCTCTGAAATATACGTCTCAGATTCTTTGATTGATGAATTGATTTCCGAAATTACGAAATTTCTCAACGGGAATAAAGAAGGATTTTGGGCAAACGAAGAGAGGGGAGACGCTTCTACAGCGTGCGTATCTTTTCGCTTCTTTCGAGAAGATGCGCTGGGACATATCGCGATAGAAGTGTTTGCGGAGCTGGACGACGGTGGAGACTACAGCAAGCACAACTGCTGCTTTTTCGTTCGGACAGAATATGGTTTGCTCATGAACTTCTGTGATCATTTGGTTCAGCTGAAAAACGGTTCCGTTGGATGTGAAATTCGGTTGAATTGTTTTTAAACATCCAATATTCGCAGCATCTCGAAAAACGGGGCGGTCTCTATCCTGTGCTGCTACATTCTCAGCGTGTAGGGTGACGTCACTGCGCTGCTGAATTCCGCCGGTGCGCTGACCTGGATGTACAACCTACTGTTTTCAAAAAGATAAGGAGGTGTTGATTCTATGAAAGATAGCTCCATCTCAAAATATCACTTGTTTTCTGGCGTAAGTGTTATGGTTATTGCTTATTTGACCCTCACAACAGTAGTGCTGTACTTGAAATGTTTCAAACTGTATGTTCCAGACTTTTTAGATGCGTTGCGCACACAAGGTATGAGCGCGAATATGTATTCTGACTTGTTCCTAATTGTGTTTCCCACCGTGATATTGTTGCTGCTTTACGTGGTCTCTTTTCATTTTTCGTATCAGTATTTTGGGGTGTTATATCTGACGCAGGAAGGCGTTCTGCTCAAAGCTCCGTTCAAACGGCGGATCTATATCCCTTATCCGGAGATTCGGGAATTGGGCATCGACGTGGGAACGACCAAGCAGTTCTGGATCTATATCAGCAAGCAAAAGATCCCACTGAAGTATCAGCACAGGATCAACCAGATCTGCAGTTCCGCCCGGCACGAGCGGATCATTGTTCCATACTCTGATAAGCTGCTGAGCTTGCTGGTAAGCAAATTGCCGCAGCCGCTTGGAAAGCGGCTCAATCATACCACGTCCATCCTGAGAATTTATAAGTACGACGCGGACGAATGAAAGGGAAGCGCAAGATGAAGCAAACGATTCAGAAATGCCTGCATTGGATCGCGAGCGACGCCAGGCAAACCATAGCGGACGTGAAGTATGCTTTCCGGCGGCGCAGCAAGCGCGTGCTTTTGGCGGTGCAGATGGCGGCGTGGGTCGTGATCCTGGCTGAGTTTATAATCATGAGCATTTGCCTTGATTATTCATGGTTTGGTGAGATCGTTGTTATCTGGTATTTTATATTGCTGGTTACTGATTCTAAGCACTTGCTTAGTGTTATGCAGTGTGTTTTATCGTGGATAGCAGCGGCAGCCTTTACAGTAATTATTTTTGCGCATGAAATGGCGCTGTGGTGAAGTTCACGATCAAATCCTTATCAAGATTCGCCGGCAGCAAAGAAATGCTGCCGGCTTTTTCACGGTGTCAGGCACATAAAAGACACAGACTGGACACAGGAACTTTTCAGATTCTTCAACATTCGCCCCGGCGCGGCGGATATACTAACTGGGTGAATGAATGAGGGAGGTCTTGCACCATGTGTACCGCAGCGACATACTGCAACGGCGATTTTTATTTCGGCCGCAATCTGGACTACGAATTTTCCTACGGCGAGCACGTGACCATCACGCCGCGCAACTACCCGATCCGCCTGCACGGCGGCGCGCTCGACCGGCATTATGCCATGATCGGCATGGCGCATATCCAAAACGACTATCCGCTCTACTACGACGCGGTCAACGAGAAGGGCCTGTGCATCGCGGGGCTGAACTTTGTGGGCAACGCGGTCTATCCGCCCGTCACGCAGGGCGTGGCCTCGGTGCCGCAGTACGCACTCATCCCGTGGCTGCTCGGCACGTGCGCCACGGTCGCCGAGGCGCGCAATGCGCTCGCGCGTGTGGTCGTGGACAACACGCCGTTTGCGCCCGCGCTGCCGTGCGCGCAGCTGCACTGGCTGGTCGCCGACCGCAGCGGCTGCATCGTGGTCGAGGCCACGGCGGACGGCCTGCACGTCTATGACGACCCCGTTGGGGTGCTGACGAACAACCCGCCGTTTCCGCAGCAGCTGGCCGCGCTGCGCAACTACACCCGCCTGAGCCCGAGCCAGCCGCCGGCCGATTTTTGCGGCGTGCCCGTCACGCTCGACAGCCGCGGCATGGGCGCGCTCGGCCTGCCGGGCGACTTGTCGTCGCCCTCGCGGTTCGTGCGCGCGGCGTTCGTGCGCGCCAACGCCCGCGCGGAGCAGACGGAGGACGCGAGCGTCAGCCAGTTTTTCCATATCCTCACGAGCGTGGAGCAGCAGCGCGGCTGCTGCGAGCTGGACGATGGCCAGTATGAGATCACGCTCTATTCCAGCTGCTGCAACGCCGACCGGGGCATTTATTACTACACGACCTATGATAACCGCCAGATCAACGGCGTGAAGCTCCATGCAGCCGACCTCGACAGCGCGCAGCTCACAGCATATCCGCTCGTAGACACGCAGCAGATCCGCTGGGAAAACTGAAAAATGCAAGGAAAAACCGGGGCATCCGCTGGGACGCCCCGGTCTGCGCGTTTCTGGCGTTTGCGCCGGTGCTTGGCAAGAAAAATCTGCGCACCGGCAGCTTGCGCGGCTGCCGGACGGCGTGCACATCAACTGCTATGCCGCGGGCGATATCGTCTCGCTCAAGACCACGACGGACGTCGGCGGGCTCAACGGCCGCTCCGGCGGCATTGCCGTGGACGATAACTGCTACTTCAACAGCGAGGCGCTTCAGAAGCAGGGCGACACCGTCAACGCGCCCGCCGTGGCCGTCGGCGGCAATGCCATCGCGCCGAAGGCCACGGCCACACGCGCGGAGCTGGCTGCGGTGCTGCACCGTTTCTGCGAAATGTTCGCCTGAGCGGACGGCACAGACTTTTGTTCCCGGCACGGGGGCGCAGGAAAGCCTGCATTTTCCAGGCGGATTTTTCAATGTTGAAATTGACGCGGGGATGGGAAACTACTATAATAATAAATATTTTTGTAACATTTTAGCGGATGCTTTTTGCTTTTCCTGAAAGGATGTTTTTCATGGCGACCGTTTTTGCGCCGGTCAAGCGCGCGCGGCGGCTGCGCCCGGACCCGCTGTGGCTGAGTCTGCTGCTGGCGTTTCTGGCGTATTATCTGTTGGATTTCTCTCTGCGTCTGTTTTACGGCAATATGAGCAATGTGTCGCTCTGGTCGTGGCAGCCGCTGGTGTTTACGCTGCTGTGGTCGGGTGCTATGACCGCGATCGCGGCGCTGCTGCCGCGGACGGGCCGGCGGATCTTCCTGCTGGTCACGTTCGTGACGTTTGCGCTGCTGTGTGTTGCGCACTGCGTGCTTTATCAGCTGACGGGTACGTGCTTTTCGTTTGCCGACCTCGCGTATGCCGGCGACGGCGCGCGCTTTCTCAGCGCGGCCTATTTCCGGCTCAAGGCGGGGGAGTGGATCGGCCTTGCGGTGTGTCTGGCGCTGATGCTCTGCGCTGTGATCTTCACGCCGAAGGAGCGCCCCGGCCGCCGCGGCCGGATCGTGGCCGCCGTGCTGGCGGTCGTGTGCGCGGCGGGCGTTTTGATCGTGCACAGCACGCAGCTGAACCGGGGCAACGACCAGGACCACAACGAGTATCTCGCCTGGAATGACGCCGGGAGCCACGACACGGTCAAGGACACTTACACGGAGTTTAGCAACGCCAACCGCTGTCTGATGCTGACCGGCCTGTATCAGTATACCGTGCGCGGCGCAGCCGTGACGCTCTGGCCGCAGACCACGGCGGCGGATGCGCGCATCGCGGAGCTGGACGACTATTATGCGTCCCACCCGAAGCAGGCGGCCGACACGCCCATGACCGGCGCGTTCGCGGGCAAGAACCTGATCCTGATCATGATGGAGTCGACCGACGACTGGCTCGTGACGCCGGAATATATGCCAAACCTCTGGCAGATGGAGCAGGAGGGCCTGTATTTCCCGAATTACTACGCGCCCATGTTCCTCTCGGCCGGCACGTTCAACGCGGAATTTACGGCGAACACCGGCCTCATCGCGCCGGAGTATCATGTGCGCAATTCGTATTACACCGAGCATGCGCTGCCGTATTCGCTGGCGAACCTGTTTCGTGATGCGGGCTACCGCGCCCGGTCCTATCACGCCGCCGCCCCCGGCATTTATAACCGCGGGCAGATCCATCTGAACTTCGGCTACGAATCCTACAATGACTATGCCGCTCTGGGCATGGACGACTATATGCTCGATTCGCAGCTCCTGCGCGGCTATGACCAGATCGTCTCGGACGAGCCGTTTTTCAGCTTCCTCATCACGTATTCCGGCCACGGGCCGTATACGACCGAGCAGCAGAACATTGCGGAGCCGCACCTCGAGCGCGCCCGAGCCGTGATCGACTACAGCACCGTGCCGTATGCGACCGAGGCGCAGAAGGAGGAGTACACCCGCGCCGTGGCGCAGGCGATGGAAACGGACGCGTTCATCGGCGGGCTGCGCGAGCGGCTGGAGGCGGACGGCCACGCAGAGGACACCGTGCTCGTGCTGTTCACGGATCACTACTGCAAGTATTTTTCCGATGCGGACTTCATCAATGCCATCAAGGGCACCACGGATCACAACATGCTCTCGAACGTGCCGTTCATAATCTGGACGGAGGGCATCACGCCGGAAGTCTCCGAAAAATACGTCAGCACGATGGACATCGCGCCGACGATCGTGGACCTGTTCTCGCTGGACGCCGACCCGACGTATTACATCGGCAGCGATATGTTCGGCCTGGACGGCGGCGTGGTCTACTTCCGCAACTACGCGTGGTATGACGGCAAGACCTATGACACCGGCAATGACGCTTCGACCAACCCGGCCGTGCTGGCCATGCGCGAGCGGGTGCGCGAGCAGCTGGACGTCTCGTGGGACACGTTCCGCTGCGACTACTTTGCGCACTGGGCAAAGGGCAAAAACTGAATTGCCCCTCCGGCCGCCGTCAAAAAGGCCGGAGACACAAAAAACGCCCCCGGATGCAGCCGCATCCGGGGGATCGTTTTGCGGTTTTGGGTCATCCGTTCATGCCGGGGATCAGGTCGAGGATGGTCTTGCTCTCCTTGACCGTGACGGTGCAGGCGGCGGAGTGCGTCGTGCCGTCGGCGCCGGTGATCTGCAGGATCACGCTGGTGGAGCCGGCAGCGGCGGCCGTAGCCGTGACGGAGTAGGTATCGTCCGTGCCGTTGCCGGTGCGCACCGGCTGGCCGAGCGAGACGACGCTGCCGTCGGCCGCATAGACCTTCACGGTGTCCTGCAGGCTGTCGAGATTCTGCCCGTGGATGTGGAACGTGATGGTGCCGGTTTTCGTGCCGCCGAGGTCGAGCGTGGCCGAGCCGGTCTCGGCCGTGACGCTGTCGACGCGCGACGGGGCCTTGACGGTGATCTGGCACGTGGCGGTGCAGCTGCCAGCGGAGGCCGTGATCGTTACGGCCCCGGAGCTCGTCGCCACGACGATGCCCTTTTTCACGGTGGCGATGTTCGGGTCACTGCTGGCCCAGGAGACGAGATCGTCCGGGGCGTTTGCGGGCTGCATGGTCGCCGTGAGCGTGAGCGAGTCGCCGATCTGCAGCTCGGCCTTGTCCTTGTCGAGCTTGAGGCTCTTGACCTCGATGGCGTCGTTCGTGACGGTGACGGTGCAGTCGGCCGAGCGTTTGCCGGCCTTGACGGTGATCTTGGCCTTGCCCTCGGTCACGCCGGTGACGACGCCGTCCTTCACGGTGGCGACGGCGGCGTTGCTGCTCGACCAGGTGAGCGTTTCGTCCGTCAGCTCCTGGCCGTTGGCGTCGAGCACGGTGGCCTTGAGCGTGAGGGTGTCCTGCGGGGCGATCTCGGCCTGCTCGTGGTCGAGCGTGACCGAGCCGACGCCGGACTTGCCGCCCTGCAGCGCCATGACGAGGATGAGCGCGATGAGCGCCACGACGACGAGCGAGCCGAGGACGATGGCGATGGTTTTCTTCGCGTTGCGCGGCTTTTCCGCGTCCTCCGTCTCGACCGGCACGGCCTTGCGCTGCGCCTTCGGCTTTGCGCCGGGGAACGCATCCGCCGCTGCGGCTCTGGGCGCGGGCGCTTCGCGGCGGACGGCCTGCGGTGGCTGCTGCTGCGGCTGGGCCGCTGCGGCGCGGCGCGCCACGGCGAGCAGGGCCGCGCGGAACTCCTCCACGGAGGCGTAGCGCTGGGCCGGATCGTCGGCGCAGGCGCGCATGACGACGTTCTTCAGCGCCTGACTGCCGTGCAGCGGTTCGGGCAGCGGGTCGCCGCGCAGGCGCTGCTCGCGCGCGATGGCGAGGTCCGACGCCTCCACCGCCGTCGGCGGCAGCGGCACGAACGGGATGCGCCGCTCGTTGAGCGCCCAGTAGAGCACCATGCCCACGGAATAGAGGTCGCTCGCGGGCGAGACCTCCGTGCCGCACAGCACCTCGGGCGCCATGAAATCATTCGTGTTGTCCACGGCGGAAAACTGCGCCATGCCGAAGTCGCCGAGTTTATACGTGACCTGCTCGTCGAAGTTGCCGCCGCCTACAAAGACGTTGCGCGGCTTGATGTCGCCGTGCACGATGCCGCGGCGATGGCAGGCCTCCAGCGCGCTGCACAGTCCGGCGCCGAGCCGGATGATGTCCGCCTCGCCGTGCGGGTGGTTGCGCAGGTAGTCCGGCAGGGACGGCAGCAGCTCCGTGCGCACATAAATGTCCCAGCCGCGGCCGTCCGCGTGCGCGCGGATGACATGATCCTCGCACCGCAGCAGGTTCGGCTCGTCGCTGATGGCGTCGACCGCCATGAGCTGCCGCGCGATCGTCTCCACCTGACGGTGGAGCAGGGCGGTCACTTCCTCCGGCGTGCGGCCCTCGGCGACGAGGGCGTCAAAATCCTCCGGCGAGTCGGGGATCGACAGCACCTTCAGCGCCGCGTGATCCACCATGCCGAAGCCGTCGTCGCGCGCGATCTCGTACACCGTCCCGTAGGAGTCGCTGCCGAGCGTGCGCACGGGTTTCCAGTTTTGATAGTCCAGATTGCGGAATCGTTCTTCCATGTGCGATCTGCACCGCCTTCCATATCAGGGTGAAAATCTTGTTATCAAACCAATCTACATTATACTGAATCCGCCGTCGATCTGCAAGAGGCGCGTGCAGGGAAAATGACCGCATTTTCTCTTCGGACGGGAAAATGCCGGAATTATGTGCCTTTTTCTACCCAAACGTCGGATATCTATGCCAATTTCGGAAAGTGAATCTTGACTTTTGTTTAAGATTTGACTATGATAAAACAAGGAAACAAGGGACACAGTTGGTTCCGCCACAAACTGAAAGGGGATTTTTCACGATGATTGACGCGATTGTTTATTCTTCGCTCTCCGGTTCCTGTGAGGAGTACGCCCACCGCATGTCGGCAGCGCTGCACGTTCCGTTCTTTACGGAGCAGTCGCACATCTGCCCGACCGGCCGCAAGGTGGTCTACATCGGCTGGCTGCTGGCCGGCAAGGTTGTTGGCCTGAACAAGGCCAAGGAGCGCTATAACGTGGTCGGCGTGGTTTCGGTCGGCATGGGCGCTCCGGCTGCCAACGCGGAGGAAGTCTGCCGCAAGAAGAACGGCCTCGGCGCCGACGTTGCGGTGTTCCCGCTGCAGGGCCGCTTTGACCTGAAGCGTCTGCCGCTGCCGTACCGCCTGATTATGAAGGTGAAGATCAAGGACATTGCCAAGCGCCTGAACGCGAAGGCTGCCAAGACCACGCTCACGCCCGCCGAGCAGGCCTGCCTGACCATGGCGACCGTCGGCCGCGGCGAGCCCGCCACCTGGGACGGCATCAAAGCCGCCATCGACTGGGTCGAGGCCAACAGCTTCCACTCCAAGTTCCCGGAGCCGAAGGTCTGCTGAGCACCATATCCTAACCCTATGCGTTCCGCCGGACGGGAATGTCCGGCGGAACTTTTTTGCGCGCAGAAAGCCGCTGCCCGTCCGGGCAGCGGCTTTTCTTATTTTTTCTTCTTTTTGTTTTTCTGCCCGGCGAGCGCCGCGTCGGACGGGCCGGTCTCGGTCTTGCTCTCGCCGCCGCCGGTGTGGTCGACGATCAGGATCACGGCGCCGAGCAGCGCCGGCACGAGATAGCCGATGAACATCGCAGCGCTGCTGGTCATGTCGCCGCGGATGATGCCCACGACCAGGCTGATGACGCCGAGGATGACGAGAAAAATACCCATGAACTTTGTTCTGGACATGGTGAAAACTCCTTCTCCGGTTGAATTTCGGGGGGCGCGTTACAGCGCGCAGTACTGCATGAGGATGGTCGCCACTTCGGCGCGGCTGGCGTTGCCCTGCGGCGCCAGATAGAGCCGGCCGCCGTTTTCGCGGCCGCCGATGATCTTCTGCGCGACGGCCCACTTCATGTCGTCCACGGCCCAGCCGGCCACGCTCGCGCTGTCGGCAAAGCCGGTCAGCTCTGCGGCGGCCTTGGCCTTGTCGGGCGCAAACTTTGCGGTGTAGCGGCTGAAGATGGCCACGATCTGCTCGCGCGTGATGTTGCTCAGCGGTTCAAACGTGGTGTCGGACGTGCCGGCAACGATGTCATTCTGGTAGGCCCAGAGCACGGCGTCGGAGTACCACGTGCCGGCCGCCACGTCCGTGAACGGTGTCTTGCCGCTGACACTCGGACTGCCGGCCAGACGGTAGAGCACCGCGACGAGCATGGCGCGCGTCATGGGCGTGTTTGGGCTGAACGTGGCGTCGGCCGTGCCGACCATGAGCTCTCTGCCGGAGGCGTAGAGCACGGCGTCATAGAACCACGCGCCGGCCGTCACATCCGTGAACGGAGACTTGGGCAGCTTGCTCATATCGAGCGTGAACTCGACCGTGAGCGCCACGGCGCTGCTGCCGGTGGCGTAGGTGTAGCTCGGCTTTTCGACGGCGGCACTGTAGCGTGCGATGCCGGTTTTCTTGTCGTAGCTGCCGCCCTTGACGGCGGTGATGCTGCCGATGTTGTCCTTGCCGACGATCTGGCTGAGGTCAAACAGGCCCACGCCGTTTTCCGTGCCGGTGAGCGCGTAGCTGCCGGGCAGCTTCTGCACGTGGCCGGTGTCGGTCTCGGCGTCCTTGATGGGCAGGCCGGTCAGGTCGAGCGTGGCGAGCTGGTTGCCGCCGCAGTAGATCTCGCTCAGGTGGGTGTTTTTCGACACGTCGAGCGCGGTGAGCTTGTTGTTCTCGCAGTTGAGCGCCACGAGCTCCGTGAAGTGCTCGATGCCGGTCAGGTCGGCGATGCCGAGGTTGCTGCAGTTGAGCTCACTCACATGGCGCAGCTCGAGCGTCGAGAGCTGGCCGTCGCCGTTGACGTCGGCCGTTTCGGCGAGCAGGGTGCGGAAGGCCGCGTCCGGGAACGCCTTTTCATTGAGCGCAACGCCGCTGGTCAGCCCCTGCATCTCAAAGTACACGGTCATGGCCGGCAGGCCCTTGCGCCCGGTGTCGTAGCTGTAGGAGAAATAGTCCGGCGTCTTGGCGTACACGGCGGCGCCGGTCTGTTTGTCGTAGTTCGCGTCCGGCACGCGTGTGACGCTGCCGAGGTGATCCTTGCCGACGATGGCGTCGAGGTACACGGTGCACTTGCCGTCACCTGTGACCGCGCCGGTCTGCTCCGGCAGGTACTGCGGGCTGAGGATCGGGTTTTCGGCCTTGCCGTCGCCCTGCGTGGTGGCATTGAGCGCGGTGCAGCCGCTCAGGTCGAGCGCGGCGAGCGCATTGTCGCTGCAATCGAGCGACTCGAGCGCGGTGCAGCCTGTGAGGTCGAGCTTCGTCAGGCTGTTGAGGCTGCACGTGAGCACCTTGAGTGCCTTGTGCCCGCTCAGGTCGAGCGCGGTCAGGCGGTTGGCGCTGCACTCGAGCGTGGTCAGCTTTTTGGCAGCGGGCACGTTGAGCGCGGTGAGCGCATTGTACGAGCACGCGACGGATCTGAGCGCGGTGCAGCCCGTGAGGTCAAGCGTCGTGAGCGCGCAGCTCGAGGCGTCAAGCGTCGTGAGCGCGGTGCAGCCGGCGAGCTTCAGGCTCTGCAGCTTGGTGCAGCCGGACACGTCGAGCTTTTCGAGCCTGGTCATGCCGCTCAGGTCGAGCGTTGTGATCTGGTTGCTGCACGCGATCAGCTCGTGCAGGTTCGTGAAGTGCTCGATGCCGGTCATGTCGGCGACCTTTGTGATCTTCATTTCAAACAGGTCGATGCACTGCACGGCCTCGCACTCGGCTGCCGAGAGCCTGTTGTCCTTGTTCGTGTCGCAGTAATCGGTCACGTACGTGCGCAGCGCCTGATCCGGGAAGTGCTCGGCATCGACCGGGATCTCGCCCGCGGCCATGGCCGGCACGCCCAGCGCCAGCAGCATCACGGCCGCCAGCAGTAGGCAGAATGCCTTCTTGAGATGTTTCATCGCGGTTCCTCCTGTAAAAATTCCAAAAAACGTGGTATTTGTCATTGCCTTCATTGTATCAGGTCCGCCGCCCCGGGTCAATCTCCAGTTGCGGCGCAGTCGTTTCCCGCGCGCCGCGCGTGCACGGCATGCTCGGCTACGAGCAGCATAGCGGCCATGCCCAGATAGCCGTAGACCGGGTAGACGGTGCCGATCAGGTCGCCGAAGCCAAACAGGCTTCCGGCGAAGGCTGCGGCCGTGAGCACGAGCAGCAGGGCCGTACGGTGCCCGGCCAGCCATGCGGACTTCTGCCCGGCGTAGGTCAGCACGGCCACGAGCGAGGATACGCTCGTGCCGAACATGCCGAGAAACAGCAGTACGGCGTACACAACGCCGGCCGCGCCCAGCCGGCAGGCGAGGTCGAGCATGGGCAGCGGAGCCGCAGTGCTCTCCGGGCTCGTGGCCAGCGCGGCAAGCACGCCGAGCGCGACCGCCAGCAGCAGCACGCAGCCGAGCACGGTGCCCCAGACGGCGGTGCCGGGCTTCTTCAGGTGGCGCGTCAGCGGGGCGAGGATGCCCACGGTGGCGAAGAAATTGTAGGCCGCGTAGTTCACGGCGCTCGTGGCCCAGCTGCCGAGCATGGGGTTCGTGTCCCCGGCGGCGAAGGCCGCGGCGGTCAGCCCCGCGCGGTGCAGCCGGATGCCCGCGATGACGAGCGCGGCCACGATCATGCACGGCACGGCGACCGTGAACACCGACACCATGCCGCCGAGACCGAAATAAGCCGCCGCCGCGATGAGCACGCACGCGATGGCCGCGCCCAGCCACACCGGCAGACCGAGCATCTGATTGCCGAGCGCGCCGATGCCGGCGGCCATGATGCACACGACGCCGAACAGCAGCGCCGCCGTCAGCACGCCGACGGCCGTGCGCAGCCACGGGATGTCCGCGCGCACGATCAGCGCGTCCATCGCCTCGATGCCGGTGCGCGCGCTCAGCCGCAGGAGCAGCACGCCGGTGCCGCCGAGCAGTACGATCGCGAGCACGAGCCCCAACAGCCCCCGCGCGCCGAACGCGCCGAAATACTGCCACAGCTCCTGCCCGGACACGTACCCCGCGCCGAGAAAGCACCCGGCAAACGTCAGTGCCAGCCGCAGCGTGCCGATCTTTTGCTGCATGATGATCTCCTCCCGCCCAAACTGCCAAGATAGCAAGCAGTATACCATATCCCGCGCAGGAAGCCAAGATGACCGCGCGGCAAATTGACAAATTGTGACCTGCGGCCTATAATGGCACAGATCCGTTTGGAAATATGGAGGGAATCAACTTATGAACCAACCCTGTCTGGTCATCATGGCCGCCGGCATGGGCAGCCGCTTCGGGGGCCCGAAGCAGACGACGCCCGTGGACGAGTACGGCCATTTTCTGCTGCACTATTCGCTCTTTGACGCTTACCGTGCGGGCTTCCGCAAGGTCGTGTTCGTCGTGAAGGAGGACACGGCCGAGGAGTTTCGCGAGAGCGTCGGCCCGGCCGTGGCCGTGGCGTTCGACGTGCGCTATGCCTATCAGAAGCTCGACACGCTCCCGGCGGGCTACGCCGTGCCCGACGGCCGCACGAAGCCGTGGGGCACCGCCCACGCCGTGCTGTGCGCCGCGCCCGAGATCGACGGGCCGTTTGCCGTCATCAATTCCGATGACTATTACGGCATCGAGGCCTACCGCCTGCTGTATGATTTTCTCGCCGTGCCGCGCCCCGAGCGGTCGTATGCCATGGTGGGCTTCCGCCTGCGCAACACCGTCACGGCCAATGGCAGCGTGTCGCGCGGCGTCTGCACGGAGCGGGACGGCATGCTCGAGAGCATCACGGAGCGCACGCACATCGAGCAGCGCGGCGCGGATGCCGCCTATACCGAGGACGGCGCGCACTTCATCGACCTGCCGGGCGATACGACGGTATCGATGAACTTCTGGGGCTTCTCGCCGCTGTACCTGCGCGAGCTCGAGCGCCGATTCCCGGCGTTTCTGGATGAGAATCTGCCGCGCAATCCGCTCAAGTGCGAGTATTTTGTCCCGTCGGTCGTGGACGCGCAGCTGCGCGCCGGCACGGCGGACGTCACCATGCTGCACACGGACGACGCCTGGCACGGCGTGACGTATCACGACGACCTGCCGGACGTGGTCGCGGCGCTGCGCGCGCTGCGCGCTGCGGGCAAGTACCCGGACAACATCTGGTGAGCAAAACGAGCACCGCCCGCGGGGGACTTCCCCGCGGGCGTGTTTTTTGGTATACTGTTTTTATTCTTGCAAATACACGAGGTGCTTATGAAGCAACTGGTTTTGGGCCACCCCTCGCGGTATATGCAAATGCATAGAAAAGACGGAACGCAGGGTGCAGAATCATACACGTGATGAAGCCGTGACAGCCGCGTG